>ERZ1023886.122-NODE-122-length-34503-cov-12.604186_pt1 | contig 34503 bp, 25 predicted proteins | sample MGYA00380395_ERZ1023886 | MGnify/ENA primary metagenome ERZ1023886 (study PRJEB33179, sample SAMN07449002) | human gut metagenome | biome: Human-gut; feature: Human associated habitat; material: Faeces | host: Homo sapiens | place: India: Bhopal | collected... | reverse complement strand
AGGCTGCCATCGTCAACAAGGCTGAGGCTGCCAAGCAGCAGGCTATCCTCAGAGCTGAAGGTGAGGCAACAGCCCGTATCCGTAAGGCAGAGGCAGAGGCTATTGCCATTCAGAAGATTACAGAAGCTGTAGGACAGAGTACAAATCCTGCCAACTATCTCCTTGCCCAGAAGTATATTGCCATGATGCAGGAAGTGGCTCAGGGTAAGGATAATAAGGTGGTTTACTTGCCTTATGAGGCTACTAATCTGATGGGGTCTATTGGTGGTATCAAAGATTTGTTTAAAGGTTGATTTTTTAATAAACGGTACTTTATTATAAAAAATGAGTAAGAATATATGTATTGTAGCTGGTGCCAGACCAAATTTTATTAAGGTAGCACCAGTCATCAGAGCCATTGGCAATGCCCAGAAGTCGGGCGTTGATGTAGAATATCAATTGGTTTATACCGGAAGAAAGGATGATCCAACACTGGAATCTTCACTCTTTTCAGACTTGGATATTCAGAGTCCTGACGTTTTCCTTGAGGTGGATTGCGAGAATATGAATGAGTTGACGGGTATGGTAATGGCTCAGTTCGAGCGTTATCTTCAGGATCATCCTACTGATGTAGTTATCGTTGTTGATGACCTGGCTTCTACTATGGCTGTTGCTATCGTTACCAAGAAGCAGGGCGTTCAGTTGGCTCATATTGCTGCAGGAACCCGCAGTTTTGATATTACGATGCCAAAGGAAATCAATCGTCTTGTGATAGATGGTCTTTCGGACATTCTCTTTACCGCTGGAATTTCCAACAATAGTATAGCCAACAAAGAGGGAGCTGAGCTTTCCAAGGTTTATATGGTAGGTAATGTGCTTATCGACAATATCCGATTCCTGCAGCAGCGTATGAAGCGTCCTGCGGTGATGGATGAGATGCATCTGGAAGAAGGCAAGTATATGGTGCTGACCTTGAACCGCAAGTCGATAGTTAATAACATCGATGAGATGAAGAGTCTTATCACGGTTATTGATTCCGTGGCTCGAAAGGCAGGCATCAAAGTGGTTGCTCCATTGCGTGGCAAGGCTTTGGGTTTCGTTCTGGCATTCAAGGCTTATCAGGATGTTGCCGATCATCAGTCGGGCATTATGGTGATACAGCCTCAGGGTTATCTTGAATTCTCATATCTTACCGCTCATGCGATGGGCGTTATTACTGATTCCGGTAATGTGGCAGAGGAAGCAACTTTCAATGGAGTGCCTTGCATTACGCTCAACAGTTATACCGAGCACATGGAGACTGTGACTGTAGGTACCAATGAACTGGTGGCAGAAGACCCTGAAAAATTGCAGAATGCGATGGAAAAGATATTGAATGGTGAATGGAAAAAGGCAGGTATTCCTGACAGATGGGATGGAAGATCGGCAGAACGCATCGTTCAGATTCTTGCAGAATAATCCTTAGAAGAAAGGGGATTCATATAGCATGGTAAAGCGCCCTGAAAAGGCAGAAGCATTGATACTTAATGCTCTTGCTTTTTCAGGGCGCTTGTTTTATTTTGCCGTTTTATTTGGTGTTGGGTAATCGTATTTCTTGAAATATGAAGGAGTTTTGTTGTCGTACCAGATGCCTTCTACATTCAGGCCGATAGAGAATGTTTTTTTATCGTTTGTGTATCTGATGCCTCCACCTAATACGTTGGCTCCCGGAACTCCCATGCCATAGCCTCCCGGCATAATGCCGTGGCTCCAATAACCTGGATGCATTCCAAAACCATAAGGCCCGTAGCCGTATGCGCCATAACCGTATGGACCGTACCCGGCATATCTGCCATAGATTGTGTTGTAATTATTGGCAACGCTCAGCTGACCATATACGTAAGCCTCCCAATTCTTGTTGATTTTATATCCTAGAATGCCATAGAGACCACCGTCATGATAACTGTCGCCACCATAATTGGTATTGGTAAGATAAACACCCAATGCCATCCATAACTTATCGTCCTTACTGAGTGGCTTAAGATAGGTGGCATCTATCGTCTGGGTAAAACCGCCACGATGAGGCGCATGTTTGCCGAAGGTGGCAAAGGCAGAAAGATCAACCGACATATTGAGTCCTTTATGAAGTCCCCAACCGTAATCTCCCCATCCATATCCGTAATCGGTTGGGGTAGGATTGGAAAGGCAAAGACTTGTCTGAAGGCTATCTTGTGCAGAATAGTATGTTGCCGTTGGAGCAAGTCCATTAGATGCGGATTCATTGATATGTCGTAATGGAACGTAGGAGTTCAGCATAGGTTTCCCGCTATAAATCATCTTTTTGCCATCCTGTAGAATGGTATCGCCTGGCAAAATCCAATCTTCACGAGGACTGTCAAGACTATGCAAAGGCCCAAAACTGATTTGCTGGGCGTGTGCATGAGTCATCATCAGACAGGCTGACATGAAGAGGATATATAGTCTTTTCTTATTCATTGTATATTGTTTTTTATAAATTCTTTACTCAGATTCCTGAAATCCCAGATTCAGAATGCCATGACCGTCATGTAATTCTACTGAAAAGCAAGAAATAAGACGTAAAGTTGTATTTCAGACGCAAAGTTATAAAGAAAGTTTGAGAAACACTCATCTTTTTAGAATAAAATCGTTATCTTTGCACTCGATAACATAAATAAGGGTAAAAATTGAAGAAAAAATGAAAAAAGTATTCTCTTTATTCACTATTTTGCTCATGATGACTGCAACAGCCGTTCATGCTCAAAATGCAAATATGGGTTCAAAAGGAAATTTGATGGACAAGGCAGCTCTGGATAGTACCATGCAACTCTTGCCTTGGGAAACTCCTCATGATCCAACCTGTCATCAGGTGATGATCGAAACCAATATGGGCAATATTCTTGTGGCGTTATATAATGATACACCGAAGCATAGAGATAACTTTCTGAAACTTGTGAATTCAGGATTTTACAATGGTTGTATCTTCCAGCGAGTTATCAAGAACTTTATGATACAGGGTGGTGACTATTCGACCCGAAAGGTGACTCCAGGAAAGGTTGAAAAGTTTGATGTAGACTATACAGTGCCAGCAGAAATCATTTATCCTAAATATTATCACAAACGTGGTCAGCTTTGTGCTGCCCGTGAAGGAGATGATGAAAACCCAACCAAGGCTTCGGCTTCTACTGATTTTTATATCACTTGGGGTCGCAATTTCTCTCCACGTCAAATGGAGTATACCGTCAACAAAATGAAGAACGAGGGTAAGAACTATGCCATTCCTTCTGAGCAGATTCAGCAAGGATATATGAAGCATGGAGGAGTGCCACATCTCGATAACGGCTATACCGTCTTTGGAGAGGTGCTGGAAGGCTTGGAAGTGGTAGACAAAATTCAGAATGTAGCCACTAACAAAGAAAATAATGACCGACCTTTAGAGGATGTAGTAATCCTTAAGGCTACACAAGTAAAATAAAATCTATAAATAACTGAAAAAAACATTATTACGATGAAATCTTTAAAGGAATTGTACAGAATAGGTAAGGGACCATCCAGTAGTCATACCATGGGACCCCAGCGTGCAGCAAAGCTGTTTATGGAACGTTGTGCAAATGCCTCTACTTACGAAGTTACCCTCTATGGAAGTCTTGCGGCTACTGGTAAGGGGCACATGACTGATGTTGCTATTGAGGAGGTCTTCAGGCCGCATAAGTTAGTTCACATCATTTGGGAGCCACAGACCTTCCTGCCTTTCCACCCAAACGGGATGAAGTTTGTGGGTAAAGATCTGAATGGTGATATTATTGAAGAGTGGACGGTTTACAGTATTGGTGGTGGTGCTCTTTCTGATGGCACAGATGGCCATGATGAGTTGGGGGCTAAAGATATATATGATTTGAATACCATGCACGAGATTCAGCAATGGTGTTATGATAATGGCCGTTCATTCTGGGAATATGTAGAAAAATGTGAGGGTAGTGATATCTGGGATTTCCTCAGTACTGTCTGGCAAACAATGAAACAGTCCATCCGTAATGGATTGGATCATGAAGGCGTATTGCCTGGTCCTCTCAAGCTTCAGCGCAAGGCTGCTACTTATTTTATCAAGGCAAGGGGCTATCGTGCCTCTTTGCAGAGTAGAGGATTGGTTTATTCGTATGCTTTGGCAGTAAGTGAAGAGAACGCTTCGGGTGGTACCATTGTTACTGCTCCTACTTGCGGCGCTTGTGGAGTGTTGCCAGCGGTACTTTATCATATGCACACGGCCCATGACATGAGTGAACAGCGCATCCTTCGTGCTCTTGCTACAGCTGGATTGGTGGGTAATATCGTGAAGCAGAATGCTTCTATCAGTGGAGCTGATGTTGGTTGTCAGGGAGAAGTAGGTGTGGCTTGTGCTATGGCTTCGGCTGCAGCTTGTCAACTCTTTGGCGGAAGTCCTGCACAGGTAGAATATGCTGCCGAGATGGGTTTGGAACATCACTTGGGAATGACTTGTGATCCTGTTTGCGGTTTGGTTCAGATTCCTTGTATAGAGCGTAATGCCTTTGCGGCAGCCCGTGCTTTAGATGCAGATCTCTATGCTTCCTTCTCCGATGGTCATCATAGTGTTTCATTTGATAGAGTGGTAGAGGTGATGCGCCAGACGGGACATGATTTGCCTTCCCTTTATAAGGAAACAAGTGAGGGTGGACTGGCTAAAGGTTTCAATATAAATAAAAATTAATTGAAAAGTTTCGCCTAAAATGGCAGATGTATACATTTTTTTTTGTATCTTTGCAGAAAATATAGCTATAATAATTAAATAATGGGATTATTCGGATTTTTCAGTAATAAGAAAAAAGAGACTCTTGATAAGGGTTTGGAAAAAACCAAAGAGAGTGTTTTCGGAAAATTAGCTCGTGCGGTGGCTGGTAAGTCGACCGTAGATGATGATGTGCTTGATGATTTGGAGGAAGTTCTCATCACTTCTGATGTTGGTGTAGAGACTACCGTGAAAATCATTCATCGCATCGAAGAGCGTGTAGCACGTGATAAATATGTTTCGACTTCTGAGCTCAATCAGATTTTGCGTGATGAAATCGCCAATCTCTTGTCTGAGAATCATTCTGACGACAATGATGATTGGGATTTGCCTAGCGACCATAAGCCTTACGTAATTCTTGTTGTTGGCGTGAATGGAGTGGGTAAGACTACTACCATAGGTAAACTGGCTTATCAGTTTAAAAAGGTTGGTAAGAAGGTTTATCTGGGAGCTGCCGATACATTCCGTGCAGCTGCTGTAGAGCAAATCTGTATTTGGGGCGAACGTGTTGGTGTGCCCGTTGTAAAACAGCAGATGGGCAGTGACCCTGCCAGTGTGGCTTTTGATGCTTTGCAAAGTGCCAAGGCAAATGGTGCTGATGTCGTGCTGATTGATACTGCCGGTCGTCTTCATAACAAGGTAAACCTGATGAATGAATTGAAGAAGATTAAGGAAGTGATGAAGAAAGTTCTTCCTGAAGCTCCTGATGAGGTGATGCTTGTTCTTGATGGCAGTACAGGTCAGAATGCTTTCGAACAGGCTAAGCAATTCTCTGCTGTGACTAATATCACTTCGCTTGCCATTACTAAGCTTGATGGTACGGCAAAGGGTGGCGTTGTTATCGGTATTTCAGATCAGTTGAAAGTGCCGGTTAAGTACATCGGACTTGGTGAGGGTATGGAAGATCTCCAGCTTTTCAATAAGCGTGAGTTCGTTGACTCTCTTTTTAAGAAGTAGTAAAGAAGTAAAAATATAGATGAAGAAAAATCAGATCGATATCATAACTTTGGGTTGTTCAAAAAACCTGGTTGACAGCGAATTGCTCATGAAGCAGTTCGAGGCCAACGGTTATCATTGTACTCATGACCCAAAGCGTCCTCAGGGGGAAATAGCCGTTATCAATACCTGCGGTTTTATAGAAGATGCCAAGCAAGAGAGTATTGATACCATTCTGGAGTTTATCCAGGCTAAGGAAGAAGGAAAACTGAAGAAACTTTATGTAATGGGTTGTCTCTCACAGCGTTATCAGAAGGAACTGGAAGCTGAAATGCCTGAGGTTGATAAGTTTTATGGCAAATTCAATTATAAGCTGTTGCTTCAGGAATTAGGTAAGGCTGACGTTCCTTCCTGCGATGGACACCGTCATCTTACTACTCCTCGTCATTATGCTTATGTCAAGATAGCAGAGGGCTGTAACCGTCATTGTGCCTATTGTGCCATCCCAATCATTACAGGAAAACATGTTTCTCGCCCTAAGGAGGAGATTTTGAATGAGGTTCGGGAGTTAGTGGCAGAAGGAGTTAAGGAATTTCAGATTATTGCCCAGGAATTAACCTATTATGGCGTTGATCTTGATGGCAAGCATCATATCACAGAGCTTATCAGTGAGATGGCTGATATCCCTGGAGTGAAATGGATCCGATTGCATTATGCTTATCCTAACCAGTTCCCTATGGATTTGCTCGATGTGATGCGCGATAAACCAAATGTCTGCAAGTATCTCGATATAGCTTTGCAGCATATCAGCGACCACATGCTTTCCCGTATGCATCGCCATGTTTCCAAACAGGAGACGATAGATCTCCTGAAGGCTATCCGTGAGCGTGTACCTGGTATTCATATCCGTACTACGCTGATGGTAGGTTTCCCTGGGGAGACCAAGGAAGACTTTGACGAATTGATGGATTTTGTACGCGAACAGCGTTTTGAGCGTATGGGAGCCTTTGCTTATTCTGAAGAAGAAGGAACCTATAGTGCTACCCATTATGAGGACGATGTACCTGCTGATGTGAAGCAGCGCCGACTCGATGAACTGATGATTCTTCAGCAGGATATCAGTGCCGATGTTGAGGCTGAAAAGGTAGGTAAGGTCTTAAAGGTTATTATCGACCGTAAGGAGGGTGATTATTATATTGGTCGTACAGAATTCTGTTCACCGGAAGTAGATCCGGAAGTTTTGATTCGTGTTACTGAAAAGCGCCTGCGTGTGGGCTGTTTTTACAATGTAAAGATTACTTCTAGCGAAGAGTTCGACCTCTACGGTGAGGTGGTGAAATAAATAAAAGCTTATGAATAATAAGGAATTTGTTGCTGAGTTGGCTCAGCAAACTGGATATTCGCAAGATGATACTCAGAAGTTGGTGCGCAAGGTTATTGATGCTATGATAACCGAGTTTGAGGATGGCGAGGTAGTTGCCATCCCCAATTTCGGCACGTTTGAGGTTAAGAAGCGTATGGAGCGTGTGGTGGTAAATCCTACTACCAAAAAACGCCAGTTGGTGCCACCAAAGCTCGTATTAGGATTCCGTCCGGTAGCTGCTGTTAAGGAGAAACTTAAAAATGGAGGGGATGCTGTATGAGTAAGAATAGTCTGAATGTATTGGCTGATAAATTGGCCGAGAAGAGTGGACTGAGCCAGATTGAGTCAGAACTTTTTATTCGTAAAATGTTTGATGTCTGCCATCAAGGTCTTGCTGCAGACAAGATGGTTAAGATGCGTTGGCTTGGCACTTTCAAGGTTACTTCTGTAAAGGATCGTGAGAGCGTAGATGTGAATACAGGTGAGCGCATCATTATTGAGGGGCGTGACAAGATATCTTTTACTCCAGATAATATTCTTAAGGAAATCGTTAACAAGCCTTTTGCTCAGTTTGAGACAGTGGTAGTGAATGAGGGCGTAGATTTCGATTCTATTGATAAGAAATATGAGGATAGTTTAGAGGATGAAGAACAAGAGAGGGAACAGGAAGTAATAAAACCTGCCGTTGATGTTGTTGAACCTTTGTTGCCTGAAAATTCATTCTCTACAGAATCCACAGCCAGTGGGGTTATAGATTTTCTTGATATTCCAGAAACTCCATCTGAAGAAAGTAATGTTGTGGTTATTGGAGAAGAAACTGCTGAAATTTCTGAAGAAAAAGAATCAGAAGTAGATACATCTGTTCAAGAGTCGGAAAAGGTAATGGAGGAGACCATGGATTCTTGTGCTGAAACAGTAGAGTCTCATGGTGAAACTTCCAATGAATTACCAGTTTCTGATTCTTTAGAGGAGCCAAAGGAGGAGTTTGCTGCAAATGTATCTGATAACAGCCGGAAGGATATTTCAGATAATGAAGCAGAGAGTGATAATGAAGCAGAGAGTGATAATGAAGCAGAGAGTGATGACGAAGCTGAGATTCGTCGTCGTCATTTTATCATTCCAAAATATATGGTGATTGTGGCTAGTATCACCTTATTACTATTAATAGGTGGTTTCGGTTGGTTTGCTTTCAATTATGGCCAGATGGCTGCTCAGCGTGATCATCTGGCATTGCAATTGGCTCAATATAAGGAGGGGAAAGAATCTGTCATGAAGTTTGCTAAGGTTAAAAGCCAAGAACAGATTCTACAGCAAAAAGCCAGACAGGACAGTTTGCGCATGGCACAAGCCAGCGAAGCTGTCAAGGCAGCAGAAAAGGCTGATTCCTTAAAAACGATTGCTGCAGAAAAAGCAATGTCTGAAAAGAATCAGAAATCAGATCATATTCAGCTTGCAGATAATAAGAAGGTTTCAGAGAAAGTAGTGGCTGAAAAAAAGATGGCAGATCAGAAAAAACTGGATAAGGCTGCTGAACATGCCAAGGTGACCTCTGGTAAATATGATAGTGACCCGCGTGTTCGTACCGGAGCCTATCGCATCGTTGGTGTAGACCAGATAGTAACAGTGGGCGATCATCAAACACTGTCTTCACTCAGTAAGAGATATCTTGGTCCTGGTATGGAATGTTATATTGAGGCTCTCAATGGTAACTCTACAATAAAAAGCGGTCAGAAAATCAAGATTCCAAAGTTGGAATTGAAAAAGAAAAAGGCGAAGTAACACTAAGGTTATACCTGAAGTGGTAAGATATTACGCCCTGTAACGGCAAAGGCTTACAACATTTATGCTTTTGTCCTTACAGGGCGTTTCTGTTAGTTAGGAATGAGATATTTTTATATCTCGTCTTTTCCTGATTATCTTTTCTTATTCTTCCCCAAATTGGGCGATGAATTGTTCTTCAGTTATGATTGGTATATTCAATTCATGCGCTTTCTTATTCTTTGAACTTTGTGATTCTGCATCATTATTAATGAGATAATGGGTGCTTTTGCTCACGCTGCCTGTCACCTTTCCGCCTTGGCTTTCGATGTACGCTTTCAGTTCATTGCGATTTTTATAGTGATGTACATCACCTGTAACAACGAATGTCAAACCATCACACTTCGTACCTTTTTCTATAGGTTCCTGTTTCTCGATGACGAGATGTGGAAGAAGGTGTTCTACATGCGCCATATTGTCTGCATCGTGAAACCAATTGATGAATTTGGTACTTTTTTCCGGTCCAATACCATCAATGTCTGCAAAATCATCGCCAAACAAACTGGTGCTATTTTTAGCTATATCTATCAGTTCCTCAAACGGGTAGCGTTCTATCAATTTCTTGGCTACATCACCACCGCAAAGCGGAATGTTAAGTGCATAGAGAAGATGCCGACCATCGGTATGACGGCTTTTCTCAATGCTATTCAGTAAATTGCTGACGCTTTTCTTGCCAAAGCCTTCAAAGTTTGAAATCTTAAAAACTTTCTCTGGCTCTCTGAGCTTGTAGAAATCAGCATATTCGCTAATCAGTCCTTCATTTACAAACTTCCAGATAGTCTGTTCTGAAATCCCTTCGATATTGAGACCTTCTTTACTGACAAATCTGGCGAACTTCTTCAGCTGTTTTGCTGCACAATGAGGATTGGTACAATGTAAGGTTTTTGTACCGCTTTCACTTTCCTGTACTTTAGCTTGTGCATGGCAAACAGGACAGAACTCAGGAATCTCGAAAGTACCTATTGCTTCAGTGATATGAATCACTTTAGGAATAATCTTATTTGCTTTGATTACCTGCAATTTCGTTCCCTTACCACCCATTCCTAAGCGTTCACATTCGCTTACATTGCAGAGAGAAGCACGTTGCACCGTAGTACCTTCCAACTCTACTGGCTTGAAAACTGCCACAGGGGTGATTGTATTTGCAGCACACGACCATTCTATGTGATCTAATTCTGTTTCAGCATGCTCGTCTTGCCATTTAAAGGCAAAGCCTGCTCTGGTGGCATGATGGCCTGTAACTGAGCCTGTAGCCCCATAGACAGTATCATCATAGCAGATTACCAAACCATCTACAGGGAATGGGTTTTTCTTGTTAGTTACCTTTTGGGTAAAGATATCTATTTCCTGTTGGATGTTGTCTGCCGTAGGATTCTCAATCAACTGATGTTCCACAGGATGTAGTCCCAGGTCTTCCAGTAACTGCATACGTTTTCCCCACGATGTGATTTCGTGTTCGGTATATACCAGTGTAAATGGAATCCATTGTATATGGCGCTGCTTAACCACTTCTACGTCTTTCAGTGAGAGCGAGCCTGAAGCCAGGTTTCTAGGATTGGCATAGTCACCCTCACTCTCAATGATGAACTGCTCGAAGTCAGCGTAGGAGATGACTGCCTCGCCACGTACCACAAGATGTCCTTTCTCCTTGATAGTAGCAGGAATGCCATTGATGGCTGGAGCCAGGTGGGTGATATTGGTACCTGTATGCCCATTGCCACGTGTTACCACCTTGCTGAGGATACCGTTATCGTAAGTAACGACTAAAGTGAGACCATCCAGTTTCCAGGAAATCCATATCGGGCGGTTTTCTGCCCACTTGACAAGGTCGCTCACCTGTTTGGTCTTGGCAAGAGATAGTGCAGCAAATTCATGTTCTTCTTTCTGACCAATAATCTGGTCTTCAGAAACTTTATTGGTAGGGGAGTCGGGTAAGATTTCACCCGTTTCCTCTTCTAATTTCTTGAGTTGGTCGAACATGGCATCCCACTCGTAGTCGGTCATCAGTTCGCCCCCACCATTATAATAAGCAAGAGAAGCTTGATTGAGTTGTTCAACCAAGCTTCTCATAAGTGATATTTTATCGTTCATTATTTTTCAATTTCCATAGTCGTTTTTTCAAATGCAAATCTCATACCTCTCGTTCCGTAGTTTACTTGTCCGCAGATGCAGAATCCCATCGAAGAGAGAAGATTTATCATTGGTAAGTTGTCATAATTGGTATCAACCTTGATGCTTGGTACTCTTTCTACTTCGCATAGGCTGTTTACCTTGTCGATAAAGACTCGAGCCAAGCCCTCTCTTTGGAACATTGGTAAAGTTGCGAAACGGTGAATTACATAGTAATCTCCATTCGTTAACCATTCTCCTTTAAGGAAGTCGTATTGGGGCTCCCCATTCAAAATGACTGCACCATAGACTGCTATTTGGTTATCAACCGTGATAACGAAAGCATTGCCATTGTCTATGTCATTTTTAATGTCTTTAACAGACGGATAATCGTTAGTCCACTGGTGTCTTCCAGAAGCAATCATGAGTTTTCTTGCCTGGTCTATGACATTCCAGCAAGCTTCAAAATCTTTTTTGTATGCAGGTCTGAAGTCAGTCTTCATATTATCTTTTCCTTTATTATATTAACTACGCTGCTATTATCTTAAATCCGCTGCAAATTTAACAAAAAAAAACGAAATAAAAGCGAAAAAGGAGAAAAAACTACACCTAAGCGTTGATTTTTCTCCTTTTTTCTCTATTTTGAGCCTATTATAGCTTCAAATTCTGAAACTTTAGTCTCCTTAAGTTGCCCTTGCTTGTTGCTAGGCATCATCTGCTGTATGCCTTTTATTGTGTTTGGCAACTTTAACTATTCTACTTCTGTTTACAAGCTCAGACATTTGTCAAGCTCCTGGATAATGGCATTCTTCTGTTCTTTGATGTGCTGTCCGATGAAGACGATTTTTATCATGCGGTCACCATACTCATCATCCCATTCCTTTTCCAATTGTGGGTTGTTTTTGCGGAGCTCAGCCAATTGGTCTGCTGGCATTGTAGCGAGCCATTGTCCTGCTTGCTTTACAGTTTTCTGTTGTCCTGCCTGTTCGAAAACATAGCACATGTCTGGTTCATCAGCGAAATAGCAGATACCTTTAGCGCGAACAACGTCACGAGGCCATTTTCTGGCTACAAATTCATCAAAGAGAGTTAGGTCGAATGCCTTACGGCGATAATATACGAAGGTTCCGATACCATATTCCTCAACTTCGCCACCTTCGTGGTCATGGTCATGGTCGTGGTGATGATGATGACCGTGTTCATGATCCCCATGGTGATGATGCTCGTGCTCGTCATCATCTTCATCATGGTGGTGATGCTCATGCTCATGCTCTTCTTCCTCATGCTCCTCTCCTCCGTTTCGCTCTGATTCGATTTCCTGAATCCAGCCTGCTGATGTAGCAACAGTCTGCCAGTCAAACTTGTGAGTATTGATAATCAAATCGAGATCTACATCGCCATAGTTGCATTCGAAGATTTCTGCCTTAGGCTGGATGGCGCGGATAATCTGCTTGAGATGTTCCAGCTCCTTAGGCTCTACCTCTGCAGCCTTGTTCAAGAGGATGATATTACAGAACTCTATCTGCTGGATAACAAGTGAAGCCAGATCTTCCTCGTCTAGATTAGACTTCATCAAATCAGAACCGTTTGCAAACTCATCCTTCATACGTAGAGCATCAACGACGGTTACAATGCTGTCGAGACGCAAGATACCATTCTTGATATACTGAGGTCCCAATGATGGGATAGAGCAGATGGTCTGGGCTATAGGAGCAGGTTCGCAGATTCCACTAGCTTCGATTACAATATAGTCAAAGCGCTTCATGTCTACGATTTCCTTCAACTGTTCAACCAAGTCCATTTTGAGCGTGCAGCAGATGCAACCGTTCTGTAATGAAACAAGCGAGTCATCTTTCTGGCCCACTACGCCACCTTTCTCTATGAGTGCTGCATCAATGTTAACCTCACCGATATCATTTACAATAACAGCGAATTTAATACCTTTCTTATTTGCCAAAATCTTATTTAGCAGTGTGGTCTTACCACTGCCAAGGTAACCTGTGAGTAGGAGTACCGGAACTTCCTTGTTGTTCATCATTGTAATCAATTAAATTCAATATATATATTTATAGATTATTTGCTGGTAATCTATAATTCCAAATTATTTTCTGTAATTCTCAAGTCCCTTGTGCAGGAAATCGAGATAGGCACTGACGTCCTCCTTGAAGCTGAATGCTGCATTCAACGGCTTGCCATCGTTGTCTACTGGTACGTAGAAAGGCTGGGCATTGGCGCCAAATTTACTTGCCTGCAGATAGCTCCACTTGTCTCCGATGGTACGGAGTGTGCGCTTCTCTCCATTAAATTCTACTTCCATAGGCTGAGGCAACGGAGTCTTGTCATCTACATAAAGAGAGATGAGAACATAATCCTTGGTCAGAATATCAGCAACAGTAGGATCAGTCCATACTGATGCTTCCATTTTACGGCAGTTTACGCAGCCAAAACCTGTGAAGTCAATGAGTACAGGCTTGCCGGCAGCCTTAGCTGCAGCCATACCGGTTTCGTAGTCTTTGTAAGCTGGTTCTACAGTCTTGGTATTGAGATTGAAATCCTGAGTATTGATAGGTGGAGCGAAAGCGCTGACAGCCTTGCAAGGTGCACCCCAAAGTCCAGGAATCATATATACAGAGAAAGCCAAAGAGCAGAGACCGAGCATGATACAAGGTACTGGCATAGGCTTCTGGATGTCGCCACCAATGGCGTCAACCTGGAACTTCAACTTGCCGATGAGATAGAGACCCAAGAGACCGAAGATGACAATCCAGAGAGAGAGGAATACCTCACGGTCAAGAATGTGCCAGCCGTATGCCAAATCGGCAACAGAGAGGAACTTCAAAGAGAAAGCCAACTCGATAAAGCCGAGAACAATCTTTACTGTTTCCATCCATGAACCTGACTTTGGAGCAGACTTCAACCATGATGGGAACAAGGCGAAGAGGGTAAATGGAAGAGCCAAGGCAAGAGCGAAACCAAACATACCGATGGTAGGAGCCAACCAATCGCCAGAAGTAACAGTCTGTACTAAAAGCAATCCGATGATAGGAGCGGTACAAGAGAAGCTTACGAGCACGAGTGTGAAAGCCATCAGGAAGATGCTGATCATACCTGTTGTGCTGGAAGCCTTGCTGTCTACGGCATTTCCCCAACTGTCTGGCAATTTGATTTCAAACCATCCGAAGAATGAGAAGGCGAAAACTGCCAAGAGCAGGAAGAGGATGATATTGAATACAGCACTGGTGCTGAGTGCATTCAAGGTGCTAGGACCTGCAATGGCTGTAACGGCAAGACCGAGAATCAAATAGATGACAACAATGCTCAATCCGTATGTACAAGCATCGCGAATACCCTTTTTCTTATCGTTCTTAGCTCGTTTGAGGAAGAAGCTTACAGTCATAGGGATGATAGGCCAGATACATGGCATGACAAGTGCTAGAAGTCCGCCTACAAAGCCAATGATAAAGATATAGAAGAGCGAGTGGTTTGCAATGTCGTTATTGCCACCGAAAGTCTGAAGCTCTTTTACTACCGGAGTCCACCATGCCTTTGCGTCATCACTATCTACAGAGAATGCAGCATCGATATTGGCTGTACTGTCCATCTTTTCAGCTACTCCCTGAAGTGAAGAAGAGTCGGTGTTGGCGTTGACGGCATCAATGACTTCAGGACCGTTAGCCTTGGTAGCTTCCTTACTGTCAGTCTCAGCCTTGCCATCTACTGCTGGAGATTTTCCACTCTTCTTGAAACTTGCCTCGCTAGGAGGAAGGCAATTCTGGTCGCTGCACGCACCGTATTCAACGTATGCATCGATATGGTAGTTTGGCTTGACAAACTTCACTTTCTGAACGAAGGTAACGCTGCCTTCAAAATAACGTAGTTTCATCTCGAAGAGTGGGTCAAACTTACTGATCTCGTTACCACGAGCTTGGAGTTTGCCAACCAGCTCTACACCGTCCATCTTGTTGACATTGAAAGTAGCTGAGATAGGTCCGTCTGCTCCCAATCCTGTAGAATAGACATGCCATCCCGATTGGATTTTACCATTAAAAACGATTTCCGCTATTGCGGTACCATTGGTCTTGAGCGAAGTAGAGAACTTGACTGGGTTCACCATCTGCGCCTGCGCCAACATTACTACTAGGAGTAATTGTAAAACTGCAAAAATTTTTTTCATTTCTATATTTGTACTAATTTTGATTGCAAAGTTACGAAATAATACTTATAAATGCGCCTATAATTTTGATTCGGGTATAGGTCTTTTTATTTTTTTAAGAAAAAATGCTATAAAAACAGTAGGTATTCTTGGTCGTTATGCTTTTTTTCAGTAATTTTGCGCAAAAATTTAGTATGCAGAAAAGAATACTGTACATATTCTGTCTTTGGATAGCCACCATGAGTATCATGCTATCTACGGTGATGATACATCATCACCACAAAGGGCGTATCTGTATGGTAGAAGTACAATGTGAGCAGGACGGCAATATCAATGATGAGCATACTGAGCATCATGATCAGGAGAGCGAAGGTGATCGTGAGAACTGTAGCGTTCGTCAAATGCATCAGTTTGTAGTCAATTCCAAGGTGGTGAAGAATATCCGCAAGTTGCTGGTAGATGAGAACCATCAGTTTGTGGTCTTGTCTTGTCCTTCCCTTTTAACCCTCCCTCGTCTCTCACTCATTCCAGTGAGATGGCAGCATGTGGCTGCTTCTCCTCTTGCTGAGGAACTGGCGGCAGGCTATAGCAGACGGGGACCTCCTTCTATTTTATGATTTTACAAGTTTGCCACTTGGTTGCAGAAATCGGTTTGAAGATTTGAATGCAACTGAGTTGCAAGATTTTTTGTGTACTTTTGCCAACGGATTTCTGATAAGATTCGTTGTGTGAAATTGTAGTGTAGAATTATAAAATAGAAGAAAAGACAAACATGAAAAGAGTCATTTTGATTGTCGCCGTTACGGCGATAGCCTGGGCTGGATTCGCTTTCTTTGCGAAACAGACCGGTTCTGAGGCTCATGCACACGAGGAGCATGAGCATGAAGAAGTAGATTTTGATCATATCCCGTTGACTGCCAAGCAGGTCAGCACCGTAGATTTGAAGATGGGTGAGGCTGTGGAGCGCGAGATGGATGCCACCATAGAAGCAAAAGGATCGCTCGTACTGCGTGCACAGGCGATGGCTGATGTTGCCTCCTTGATGGGCGGTATCGTGAAATCTATTTTTGTAAAAGAAGGGCAGCTTGTTCATAGAGGACAGGTTGTTGCTACTGTTGAAAATACAGATGTGGTAAGTCTTCAGCGTGAGTATTACTCTGCTGCCAAGGAGTGTGAACTTGCCAAGGCTGATTGGGAGCGCCAACTTCTGCTCAGTAAGCAGGGAGCAGGTGTGAAACGCACCTTACAGCAGACACGGAAAGATTACCAAGTGGCTCATGCCAATCTTTTGGGTATTGGCAGACAGCTCGCTCAGATGGGCATTTCTACTTCGGCTGTTGCCAAAGGTAAGTTTACTACGGCTTTTCCTCTTCGTGCACCTATCTCCGGTGTTGTCAGTCAGTTGACGGCAAGTCTGGGCAGTTATGCAGATATGCAGACTCCGCTGATGAAAATTCGCAATACTCAGGCAGTGGAATGCGATCTGAATGTTTTTGAGAAAGATTTGGCCAAGGTGAAGGTGGGTAATCGTGTAACTTTCTCTTTGACCAATCAACCTGGAGTCAAGCTGTCTGGTACAGTTTATGGTATGAACCAATACTTTAACGACGGTTCGAAATCTGTTGCTGTTCATGTAAAAATGGATGATGCGTCATTGAAAACAAGTCGTATCAATCATATCAAACTCTTTGATGGTATGTATGTGAGTGGACAGATTGCTACTGGTTCACAGCGATGTCTTGCCTTGCCTTCTGAAGCAATTGTTTCTACCGATGGTAAGCAGTACGTCTTTGCTCTCAATGGAGAACCAAAGAAGGGTGAGTATAGTTTCTCCCGACATGAGGTTAGCACTGGCGTTACAGGCGGTGGATTTACAGAAGTGAAGCTTTGCGACCATCTGAAGGCTGGCAAGAAGATAGTTACCGACAATGCGTTTTATCTTGCATCGCTTACAGGAGAACATGGTGAACATGCCCACTAAGCTTTAGTTGATGATTCATTAATTGACAGTAAACGAATTTAGATTAAAGCTTATGTTTCAGAAATTGATTACTTATTCCATTCGCCATAAGCTGGTGATTGGAGTTCTCTCTATAGCCCTAATGGTATGGGGCATCTGGTCGCTTGTTCATCTTCCTTTCGATTCTACTCCTGATATTACCGATAATCAGGTACAGGTGATAACCCAAGCCCCTTCTCTCGGAGCGCAGGAAGTGGAACAATATGTTACCACTCCTGTGGAAATGGCGCTCGCCAATATTCCTAGGCTTCAGGAACGTAGAAGTATTTCCCGTAGCGGTCTCTCCGTTATCACCTTGGTGTTTGATGATCATGCAGATATCTATTGGGCTCGTTCGCAGGTGAGCCAAGTTCTGACTCAGGTAGAGAAAGAGTTGCCAAAGAATACTGATACTGAAATGGGACCGATTGCTACCGGATTGGGTGAAATCTACCATTATACGGTAAGAGCCAAGGAAGGATATGAGCATAAATACTCTCTTACCCAATTGCGAACTTTGCAGGACTGGATAGTAAGAAAGCAGCTTTCAGGAACTCCCGGTGTAGCTGAAGTGAGTGGTTGGGGCGGTTATGTGAAGCAATATGAGGTGGCAGTGAATACTGACCAGCTGAATGCCAACAATATTACCGTTAGCGAAGTGTTTGATGCGCTAGAAAAGAACAATGCCAATACCGGTGGAAGCTATATCGAAGAAAATGCCAATCAATATTATATCCGAGGAATCGGAACCGTCAAGAGCCTGAAGGATATTGCCAATATTACGGTGAAGACTGTTGGTGGTACACCTATAAAGGTGGGCGATGTAGCAAAGGTTCAATTGGGGCATGCTACCCGGTTTGGTGCTGTTACCCGCAATGGAGAAGGTGAAGTCGTAGCTGGTATTGCCATCATGCTAAAGGGTGAAAACTTTCAGGAAGTAAGTCGGAATGTGAAGGAGCGCATTCAGCAGATTCAGAAATCGCTGCCTGAAGGCGTTGTGATAGAGCCGTTCATTGACCGTACCAACCTGGTGGATAGAGTAGAGGGTACCATCGCCAGAAACCTTATTGAGGGTGGACTCATTGTTATCTTTGTGCTGGTTATCTTTTTGGGTAATTGGCGTGCAGGTTTGGTGGTTGCCAGCGTGATTCCGCTCAGTATGCTCTTTGCCTTCGGTATGATGAAGACTTTCGGTATTGATGGCAATCTGATGTCGCTCGGAGCTATCGATTTTGGAATGATAGTGGATTCAGCCGTTATCATTGTTGAGGCGGTAGTTACACATATTAATACAGGTCATTTTTCACAGCCCGAAGTGAGAGCTGCTTATCTGGCTCAAAGTAAGAGTGGCGGACAGAACATTCCATTTGCCCTTACCCAGAGTCAGATGGATGAAGAGGTGCATTTTTCAGCTTCTTGCATCCGACAGAGTGCTGCGTTCGGTGAAATCATGATTATGATAGTGTATATTCCGCTGATGACCTTGGTGGGGATTGAAGGCAAGATGTTCCGTCCGATGGCGCTGACTGTTTTCTTCGCCATTCTTGGTGCTTTCATTCTTTCGCTTACTTATGTGCCAATGCTCAGTTCACTGTTGTTGAGTCGCAAAGTACATAACCGAAAAACATTCTCTGACAAGATGATAGAGAAGCTCCAGGGGTGGTATCGGCCGGTTCTCGACTGGGTACTGGCTCGCAATAAAGATGTCATTACTGCCGCTATCGGATTGTTCTGTGTGAGTATCGTTGGTTTCAAATTCCTTGGAGGTGAGTTTATTCCTAGTTTGGAAGAAGGTGATTTCGCTGTAGAGATGAGTATGTCACAAGGTACTTCGCTCTCTCAGATGGTAGAGAGCTGTACCAAGGCAGAAAAGCTGCTGAAGGCGCAGTATCCGGAAGTCAAACAGGTGGTGAGCCGCATTGGTAGTGCAGAGATTCCTACAGACCCGATGCCTGTAGAACGTGCTGACATCATGATTGCCCTCAAACCGAAGGCAGAATGGACGTCTGCAGAAACTACTCCGGAGTTGATGGAGAAGATGGAGGAAACTTTGAAGGCGATTCCTGGTTTGGAAGCTGAGATTTCGCAACCTATACAGATGCGTAACAATGAGTTGCTGACGGGTATCAAGCAGGACGTGGCTATCAAAATCTTCGGTGAGGATCTTGATGTCTTGACTTCTGAAGCCGGTAAGGTGAAGAAGATGATAGAGCGTGTACCGGGTGTGAGTGGCATTTTTGTAGAGGAAGTATCGGGTTTGCCTCAGATTCAGGTGATATACAATCATGAACGCATGGCTTCTTATGGAGTGAGCGTAGATGAAATCAATCAGGTCTTGGAAACCACCTTTGCCGGAGCTGTATCTGGCGCACTTTATGAAGGTGACAAGAAGTTTGATATTGTGCTTCGTATGGATCCTTCTCAGCGTAATGCAGAGTCCCTGCAGGAATTGAGTATTCCATTGGCTGATGGTTCTAAGATTCCTCTTTCACAAGTTGCGGATATCGTCTATGAACCAGCTCCGGCACAGGTGTCTCACGAAAATGGAGCCCGTCGCATCTATGTAGGATTCAACGTGAAGGGCAGAGATGTGCAGAGTACCGTTGAAGATATACAGGAGATTCTCGATGAAAAGTTGAAGCTGCCGCATGGCTACTATTATAATTATGGTGGCGAATTTGAAAACCTGCAGAGTGCAACCCAGCGTCTGATGGTCGTAATACCGATAGCGCTTGTCGTTATTTTGCTGCTGCTCTATGCTACGGTCAAGAATGTTCGTGAGTCGCTCTTTGTGTTCTCTGCCATTCCTTTGGCTGCAATCGGTGGTGTATGGGCTTTATGGTTCAGGGGTATGCCGTTTAGTATTTCGGCTGGTGTTGGATTCATTGCTCTTTTTGGTGTGGCAGTTCTCAATGGCATTGTACTCATCGGACAGATGAATCAGATGCAGCGTGAAGAGAAGGCTTCGCCTGATAACACTTCTGCCAATCTCTCTGAAGTGATTCATCATCGCATCATCAAGAGTTGTATGGTTCGTTTGCGCCCTGTCTTAATGACAGCTCTTGTTGCTTCTATGGGCTTCTTGCCAATGGCACTTTCGCAGGGTGATGGCGCTGAGGTGCAGCGTCCGTTGGCTACAGTTGTTATAGGTGGTTTGATAACGAGTACGTTGCTCACATTGCTTGTGTTGCCAGCCATCTACAAGACTTTTACTAAAAAATAATTTATCATGATGAAGTATATAGAAATATTTAGAAAGGTACTGTTTTATGCCATCATATTGTTGTTGCCAGGAACAGTTCATGCCCAGCTTTTTGATGCGAGTCTGCCAGGTAAGAAAATGACTTTGCAGCAATGCTTTGATTTGGCTGAACAGCAGAATGTTTTGCTTCAGGCAGGAAGGAAAACGATAGAACGTGCCAAGGTAATGGAAGGAACAGCTTGGGATGTAGATAAAACCGAGGTGGCTTTTTCTCAGAATCCGGCTTCTAGTGGTGATACTGATAATGGACTTACCTTTTCACAGAGCATTGATTTTCCAACTGTCTATGCAGCTAGGAAGAAACAGTTGAAAGCAGAGACGCAGGCGGAAAAGAGCAGATTGAATGTGTCCAGGCAACAGTTGAAGCAGGAAATTGCTTCTACTTACTATGCGATGCTGTATCAGACCTATCGTCTGAGTATTCTTCAACGTCTTGATTCTATACTGAATCGTTATTGTGATATTGCCGGTAAGCGATACAAGGCAGGCGAAACCCGACAGTTGGAGGTACTAACCTCAGAGCGTCTGCGTGATGAGAATCAGTTGGAAATGAGAAATGTGAAGTCGGAGGCAGAGAATCAGCAGATGATTTTGATGAATCTTCTGAATTCTGACCAGCCTATATTGCCGTCAGAGTCTCATCTTATCATATTGGATTCATCTATCAGTAGTTCGTTTAATTATCAGCAGACGGCTGATGCCCAGTATCAGCAGGATCGTTTGAAGGCACTCGACCAGGAGATAAAAAGTGCAAAGACCGGTTATGCGCCTTCGCTTTCTCTGTCTTTGCGTTCGCAGTTGGTGATTTCCAGCTGGGATCCATATCATATCGACCGACAGCGTTTTACAGAAGGTAATTTCTTTGGTTTTGAAATTGGTGTGGGGGTACCTCTTTTTTATGGTGCCACCAAGGCCAAGGTGAAGGCCGCAAGGAAAGACCGGGAGCTGGCAGAGCTGAATATGCAGCAGGAACGCCGCGAGAAAGAACGTGATTACCGGTTGGGGTATAACCGTTTGCAGAATGCCACGAAGAAGTTGCAATATTACAATGGTGAGAATATTGATAAAGCCAATGAGATAGTTCGTCTGAGTACCACGGAATATGAGAATGGTGAAATCAATTATGTGGAATATGTGAATGCCTTAAAGGAGGCAATCGATATGAGAATGAAACAAGCCGATATTATCAATGAATACAATGAAGCTGTACTTGCCTTGATGGCGCTTAATAATAGCTTGTAGAATTTACATGAAAAGTAAAGCCCCTGTGCTCTTTGCAGGCACAGGGGCTTCGCTTTATATTTTTAATGAAGTGTTATTGACTCTTCATTTTTTTTATTTGAAAGTCAACTCGTCCTTACCTGGGCATTTTCCGACATTGATGATGCTTCCCTTTTTCAATTTACCCTGCATCAGCAATTCGCAGATTCCATCTTCTATATAAGTTTGGATGGCGCGCTTCAATGGACGAGCACCAAATTGTACATCATATCCCTTCTCTGCAACCAGCTGCTTTGCCTTTTCTGTAATCTGGAAGCCATAACCCATATCGTTGATGCGCTTGATGAGCGAACTGAGTTCCAGGTCAATGATTCGCTTGATGGCATTGATGTCGAGCTGGTCGAAGGTGATGATCTCGTCAAGACGATTCAGAAATTCAGGTGCAAACTGCTTGCTCAGGCTCTTCTGTATCACATTGCGGGCGTATTCCTTATCTGTGTCCGACATGTTGGCTACATTTCCTATGCTTCCAGACTTGAAGCCGACACCCTTGCCGAACTCTTTTAACTGACGGGTTCCTGCATTCGAAGTCATAATGATGATGGTATTGCGGAAATCGATGAGACGGCTGTTGCCATCTGTGAGTCTACCTTCGTCAAGTACCTGCAGAAGCATGTTGAAAATCTTGCCGCTAGCTTTCTCAATCTCATCGAGCAAGACGATGCTGTAAGGTTTGCGTCTAACCTTTTCGGTCAGTTGTCCACCTTCATTGTATCCTACGTATCCTGGAGGTGCACCTACCAGTCTGGATGAGTTGAAATCATCAGCGTATTCGCTCATGTCGATGCGGATCAGAGCACTGGAATCTCCGTAAACTTCTTCTGCAAGTTTTTTTGCCAGGTATGTCTTTCCGACACCTGTAGGACCTAGGAACATAAATACACCAATAGGGTGATTAGGATCTCTCAAGCCCATTCGATTGCGCTGTATTGCTTTTACAATCTTGTCTACGGCATTATCTTGTGCGATAACCTTGCTCTTCAATTTATCTGCCATCTTCAAGAGTCGGTTATTCTCGGCCTCAGCCATACGTTGTACCGGAACGCCAGTCATTTTACTCACCACGGCAGTAATGTCGTTTACTTTTACTGGTGTACGGTGACTGTTGTTTTCTCCGTTTTGCCATTTTTCTCTGGCACGTGCCAACATCTTCTCCATTTGGGCTTGCTGGTCACGATATGCTGCTGCCAATTCATAGTTTTGATTTACTACGGCATTTTGCTTATTCGTAACCAATACTTCCAGGTTGTGCTCTAATTCCAAAATATCATCAGGAATGCTTGCATTTTTAAGATGTACGCGCGAGCCAACCTCGTCAAGAATGTCTATAGCCTTATCTGGGAAGAAACGGTCTGTAATATATCTGTCGGTCAGCTTAACACATGTTTCCAACGCTTCATCACTATAGGTAACCTCATGGAATTTCTCATAGGTACCCTTGATATTATGAAGTATCCGCAGTGTCTCCTCCGGTGTTGTCGGATTGATGATTATCTTTTGGAATCGTCGTTCCAGTGCACCGTCTTTCTCAATACTCTTGCGATATTCGTCCAGTGTTGTTGCGCCGATACATTGTATTACTCCACGAGCCAGAGCCGGTTTCAGGATGTTGGCTGCGTCCATGGCACCTTCTGCTCCTCCGGCACCAATGAGTGTATGAATTTCATCGATGAACAGGATGATTTCCGGATGCGTCTCCAGTTCGTTCACGATTCCCTTGATACGTTCTTCGAAAGAACCGCGATATTTGGTACCAGCAACAAGACCTGTTAGATCCAGGCTGATGACACGCTTGTCAAAGAGGAGTGGGGCAGACTGGTGGTTCTTGATGAGTTGGGCTAAACCTTCAACGATAGCACTCTTACCCACACCTGGTTCACCAATGAGAACAGGATTGTTCTTCTTGCGGCGTCCCAGAATCTCCATCACTCTCTGTACCTCGTTTTCTCTTCCAACCATAGGGTCGAGAATTCCCTTTGCTGCGTCCTGAGTTAAATCATGGCCATATTTGTCAATGAAAGGAGTGTTTGTCTTAGCCTTTTTCCCCTCTTTCTTAGCTGTTTTCTTATTGTCTTCAGGATTGGTGTTGAGGTCCAGGGGCTCATCGTCAGAATCCAGGAGGTTAGCTTTCGGACGTTTGCTTATCTGTTCCATATCTTCTTCTGGTTCTGTTTCGTCATTTTCGTTATTTTCCTGTACAGCCAAGTCACTTTCAGCATGAGTTTCCTCAATGTCAGCTTCTGTAATCTCATCTGTTTCCATTTCTGCATCTTCAGCCTCAGCAATCTCTTCTGTCTGGTGCTCTGCTTCATCATCGGCTTTTCTGTTCAGGCTTTTCAGATACTCTCTGAGACTATCGTATGTGATTCCATTGTCGGAAAGCAAACTGGAAATAGAACTGTTGTTCTGTTTGAGCAGAGCCAGAAGCACATGCTTAGGTTCTACATAAGGTGAATTGTCGCAGATATAAGCTTCCTTTATGGCATTGCGCATCAGCTCGGAAGCAGTCGCATCCAAGGAAGGAGCCCCCTGTTCTGATTCTTCAGAGTTGGAATTTGGCGCTTTTGCAATTTCTTGATTGAGTGAATTTTCAAGAACGTTGATATCGACCCTAAATCCTGTCTCCAATATGTAGTTAATCTCTTTGTTCTTTTGCACAAATTCTAGGATTAGATGTTCTATCGTAATCTTGTTGCCATGGCGGCGAGCTACATTCTCACCACACTGTGCTAGAATCTTCTGTATATGTTCAAATGGATTTTGCATATTCTATATTCCTTTCTTAATAAAGTAGTGCAAAGTTACAAATAATTTTGGTATTTGCAAACCTCCAGCCAACTTTTTTTCTTTCTGAAAAGACAAATAATGCTAAAAGATTCATTTTTTTTGCCTGTAAAGCGTTTGAGTATGGATATTTTTTTGTATCTTTGTCGAGATTTTTGGAGAGGCAAAACGGCTTAGAACGCAAATAAATGCCCTTCTGAGCGATTTTCCATTAAAATCATGGTAATAAAAATACATAAACATAAATATAAGAAATGGACGAAAATCAGACAATGGATCATGATAGAATCATGAAAATCAACATTGAGGAGGAGATGAAGTCTAGCTACATCGACTATTCGATGTCAGTGATTGTGGCTCGTGCCCTCCCTGATGTACGTGATGGTTTCAAGCCTGTGCACCGCCGTATTCTTTACGGTATGCTGGGAATTGGAAACACCAGTGACAAACCATATAAGAAATGTGCGCGTGTTGTAGGTGAGGTGCTCGGTAAGTACCACCCACATGGTGATTCTTCTGTATATGGTGCCTTGGTTCGTATGGGCCAGGAATGGAATATGCGATATACTCTCATTGACGGACAGGGTAACTTCGGTTCTGTGGATGGCGACTCTCCTGCTGCTATGCGTTATACTGAGTGCCGTCTTTCCAAGATGGGTGAACACATCATGGACGACCTCGATAAGGAGACCGTTGACATGATGAACAACTTTGATGATACGCTCCAGGAGCCTACCGTCATGCCAACAAAGATTCCTAATCTCCTTGTGAATGGCGGTAATGGTATTGCTGTAGGTATGGCTACAAATATCCCTACCCATAACTTGGGCGAGGTGATTGACGGTTGCTGTGCTTATATCGATAATCCTGATATCGATACAGATGGCTTGATGCAGTATATTCCTGCTCCAGACTTCCCTACAGGTGCTACTATCTATGGTATCCAGGGAGTGAAGGATGCCTACGAGACAGGTAAGGGTAGAATCGTTGTTCGTGCCACTGCTGAAATTGAAAGTGGTGAAAGTCATGATAAGATTGTAATCACAGAGATTCCTTACGGTGTAAACAAGGAACAGCTCGTGATGGCAATTGCCGATCTTGCCAAGGAAGGCAAAGTAGATGGAATTGCTAACGTAAATGATGAGTCTGACCGTCAGGGTATGCGTATCGTTGTTGATGTAAAACGTGATTCCAATGCCAACGTTCTCTTGAACAAACTCTTCAAGATGACAGCTCTTCAGAGTTCATTCTCAGTGAATTGCATTGCGCTTGTTAATGGTCGTCCACGTCTCTTGAGTTTGAAGGAATGCGTGAAGTACTTTGTTGACCATCGTCATGATGTAACAATCCGTCGTACTCAGTTCGAGTTGAAGAAGGCACAGGAGCGTGCTCATATTCTTGAAGGCTTGATTATCGCTTGTGATAATATTGATGAGGTAGTACATATCATTCGTGCCAGCAAGACTCCATCTGATGCTCAGCGCAACTTGGAGAAGCGTTTTGAACTGGATGAACTGCAGAGTAAGGCAATCGTTGATATGCGACTCAGTCAGTTGACAGGCTTGCGTTTGGAACAGTTGCATAACGAGTTCAATGAGTTGATGAAGACCATCGACTACTTGAATCAGATCTTGAACGATCCTGAGCTTTGCAAGAAGGTAATGAAGGATGAACTCAATGAGGTGAAGGAGAAGTATGGTGACGCTCGCCGTACCAGGATTAAGCCAGATGATCATGAGTTCAATCCAGAGGATTTCTATCCAAATGATCCTGTGGTTATTACCGTGAGTCACCTTGGTTATATCAAGCGTACTCCATTGTCAGAGTTCCGTGAGCAGGCTCGTGGAGGTGTAGGTTCTAAGGGTGCACGTACCCGTGATAAGGACTTCACTGAGTATATCTATCCTGCAACTATGCACCAGACCATGCTGTTCTTCACCAAGAAGGGACGTTGCTACTGGCTCAAGTGCTATGAGATTCCTGAGGGCGACCGCAATTCTAAGGGTCGTGCTATCCAGAACCTCCTCAATATCGAGAATGATGATCAGGTAAATGCATTCCTTCGCCTGAGAGGCTTGAATGATGCCGAATTTATCAATAATCACTATATTGTCTTTGCTACCAAGAATGGTACAGTAAAGAAAACATGTCTCGAGGCATATTCACGCCCACGTACTAACGGTGTGATTGCTATCAACATCGTTGAGGGTGATGAGGTGGTAGATGTTCGTTTGACAAATGGTCATAACGAGTTGATTCTTGCCAACAGAAACGGTCGTGCCGTTCGTTTCGATGAGAATCAGATCCGTACCATGGGACGTACTTCTACCGGTGTTCGCGGTATGCGTCTCGATGAGGGTGATGATGCCTTGATTGGTATGATTGTAGTCAATGATCCTGAGAAGGAAACCGTGATGGTTGTCAGCGAGCAGGGTTATGGTAAGCGTTCTGACGTAGTAGATTACCGTGTAACCAACCGTGGCGGTAAGGGTGTGAAGACTCTTAACATTACAGAAAAGACCGGTCGTCTGGTAGCTATCAAGAACGTAACCGATGATAACGACCTCATGATCATCAATCAGAGTGGTATTGTGATTCGTCTTGCCGTTGCCGATTGCCGTATTATGGGCCGTGCAACTCAGGGTGTTCGCCTCATCAATCTGGCTAAGAAGAATGATGTCATTGCCAGCGTATGTAAGGTGATGAGTTCTGAACTCGAAGCTTCGGTAGAAGAGGAGAGCCGTTCTGCCTGGGCAAAGAAGAGCGAGGAAATAGAAAACGATACAGTAGGTGCCAAGACTGCTGAAGAAGCAGCTGAGGCAGAAGCTGAGTTGGAGAATCAAGATGACGAGAATGTTCAGGAGTAACATCCTGAACACTCGTTCATATCTTCATATAGACGAAGCGTAAAGAATTTATAAATTTCAACTTTTTAAACTTTAAACAAAATGAAAAAGTTAATCGTAGCTGCTATGTTGGTACTGGGTGCCACATCAGCATTCGCAGGTGACAGTGACGCACTCAAGGCTGTCATGAAGGCAAAGACTTATGCTGAGGCTGAGGCTTTGGTAAAGCAGAACTTGGGTCAGTTTGCTAATGATGCAGAGAAGGCTAAGGCTTACAACAAGTTGGTAGACCTTGGTATGAAGGTTTTCAACGAACAGCAGACTATTCAGGAGACTAATCAGCTCATGAAGAAGAATGATCCTGTTGATGAGAACGTAATGAACGAGGGTGCTTACAATGCATTGATGAATGCTATCGAATGCTATAAGTATGACCAGTTGCCAAATGCAAAGGGTAAGGTTGCTCCTAAGTTCAATGGCAATGCTACTCGTGTTTGGGGTGCTCGTCAGCAGCTTGTAAATGCTGGTCAGACTGCAGCTCAGAACAATAAGGCTGATGAAGTATTGAAGTATTGGGGTGCATTCCTCGATACAGATTCAGAGCCTCTCTTCGCATCAGTTGATGCAAAGCAGAAGGAAGCTGAGAAGGAATACATCGGCCAGGTTGCTCTCTTCGCAGCTCGCTATGCTTATCAGGCTAAGGATGCTGCTCGTTGCGAGAAGTATTGCGACATCGCCATGACAAGCGAAAAAGAGGCTAAGGATGCTCTTAACCTCAAGCTTTATGTAATGAAGGATGGTTTGAAGACTAAGGAAGACTCTTTGAACTACGTTAACAAGTTGAAGGATCTCTATGCCAAGGATCCATCTAATGATGTAATGCTCGATGGCTTGAACTCTATGTATTCTGCCTTGAAGATGGAGAAAGAGCAGACTGAGCTTTTGGATGCAGCTATCGCTAAGGATCCTAAGAACTTCGTAGCTCTTGCTAACAAGGGTATGATGTATATCCAGAAGAATGATGCTAACAACGCTATCAAGTGCCTCAAGCAGGCTCTCGAGGCAAAGCCAGACAACGTTGTTGTTATGACATATCTTGGTGCTTGCTATAACAGCAAGGCTGGTGAAATCCAGGCTGTTCAGGGTCGTAAGGTGGTTTATCAGGAGGCTATCAAGATTCTTGATAAGGCTAAGGAACTCGATCCAGAGAAGGCACAGGCTAACTGGGGTTACACTCGCTACCAGGCTTACTATGGTTACTATGGTCCTAATGCACCTGAGACCAAGAAGGCTGAGGAAGAGAGCAAGTAATCACATAGGATGATATAAACTTTATAATCGCCTTGCCGAATTATCGGTGAGGCGATTTTTTAGGCAGCCCAAAATGATTTCGGTCACTGCATAGCAGGAGTTATACGCTTGCACATCACTTGTTATGCGTGTGCATATCAGCTGCTATGCAAGCGCACAACAGCTGTTGTGCGGTTTCAGATAATATCTATATCGGTGAAACTTACGGTCTTTTTCAACAACTTCTATAGTCTTTTACGACAATTTTTACTGTTTAATGAATAGATATGATAAAAGGCAAAAGAAATCGTTTTTCAAATAGATATAATAGAAGTGAGTGGAATTTTTATCATATAAAAAAGTAATCAAAATGAAGAATATTAAACCATTTCTTGCAGTTTTATCCTTCTTTTCTCCTGTAGTGTATGCGCAGAATGTAGAACAGAAAGGTGAGGGTGTAAGTAAGATGAATCTTTCTAGCAATATTGAGTGGAAAGCTGAAATGCAGGGAACTTTCTCTAAAGGTAAAACTCCATTATGGCTCAATGCAAATAAGCATGGACTCAGCTCTCTGGAAGAATGCAATGGCTATTTACGTGGAAGTCTGGTTCGTCCTATGGAATCAGATTCAGCCCGTCGCTGGGCTGTAGGTTATGGCTTGGATATTGCTGTTCCGGTTAATTATACAAGTCATTTTATTGTCCAGCAAGCTTTTGCAGAGGTTCGCTGGCTTCATGGAACAATGACTATAGGATCTAAGGAATTTCCTATGGAATTAAAGAATCAGACTTTATCAAGCGGCAGTCAGGCATTAGGTATTAATGCCCGTCCAATACCTCAAGTCCGATTCGCTTTACCAGAATATATCACGCTTCCTTTCCTGAAAGGTTGGTTGCAGTTCAAAGGTCATGTCTCTTATGGAATAATGACCGATGATCATTGGCAGCACGAATTTACTTCTTGTCAATCCAAATATGCCGATCATGTCCTTTATCATAGCAAGGCGGGTTATCTTAAGATAGAAAATCAGAGGAAGAACAGTCCTTGGAGCGTAGAACTTGGTTTGGAAATGGGCGCTGAGTTTGGAGGAAATCTCTATCGGCTGGATAATGGTGTAAAGGTGCAGATACCGACAGAAAAGGGTTTGAATGGATTTTGGCATGCGTTTATTCCAGGTGGTTCCGATGCTACTGATGGAGAGAAATACCCAAATATAGCAGGCAATCAGTTGGGTTCTTGGGTTATGCGCGTTAACTATAATGCCAAGAAATGGGCGCTTCATGCCTATTTGGATCATTTCTTTGAAGATCATAGCCAGATGTTCCTTCTGGATTATGATGGTTATGGTGAACAATCTAACTGGACGAAAAAAGAGAAGTTCCGTTTCTTCCGTTATGATTTAAAGGACATGTTGTGGGGAATAGAGTTGAATTTAAAGAATACACATTGGTTGCAAAATGTAGTCTTTGAATACCTTTATACGAAATATCAGAGTGGACCAATCTATCACGACCATACAATGAATATTCCTGACCATATAGCAGGTACGGATAATTATTATAACCACGGTATTTACAATGGTTGGCAACATTGGGGTCAAGTAATCGGCAATCCTCTTTTCCGTTCACCTATATATAATACGGATGGTAGAATTTATGTCAAGGATAATCGTTTCATAGCTTACCATTTAGGATTTGACGGCCACCCGGCAAAACGATTGGGATACCGAGCTTTGGCTACGTATCAGAAAGGTTGGGGTACTTATCAGGAGCCTTTTACGAAGGAGCATCACAATGTGAGTTTCTTGTTGGAATCGCAGTATGATTTTAATCATGGCTGGTGTGTCAAGGCTGGTTATGGAATGGATTTTGGAAGTAGTCTGATGTTGGGACACAATGCGGGATTCCAATTAACCATATCCAAGAAGGGGTTGTTAAAATGATTAGTTTAACCAAAGATGCATAAAGATATGATTAAGAATATGAAATATGTTTGTTTTTTGCTGATGTTGATGCTGGGTAGTGCATTGTTGAATTCTTGCGAAGTAGATAGCAGTGATAATGGCGATCTTGATGGATTCTGGCATTTGGAGAGTATTGATACACTGGCCACAGGGGGCAGATGTGACTATAGCAATCAGCGGGTGTTCTGGGGTGTACAGCATAAGTTGCTGACAGTGAATAATTACAAGGGAGGAAGTTTTAATTTCCGTTTCAGTCAGACTTCCGATAGTCTTATACTATCTTCTCCCTATAAGAATCATGGGCATCAAGATGTAGAGAATGGTGGGGATATTCCCATCACAGAAATCAATGAAACTCTTCGTCAATGTGGAATTAACAACTTGGTAGAGTCATATTATAAGGAGAAATTGAATGGTAATAAAATGATTCTTCGTACAAAAGATTTAAGATTGTATTTTAAAAAGTTCTAGTTTCTCTTGAAACGTAAGTCATAGGCTACCCCCCATAGGCGGTGGATAAAAAGCTACTTTCAAAAACACCCTTCACCCTTCATTAATCGGAAATAAATATCTAATAGCTAGGTGTTTATATGAGTGAAGGGTGAAGCCAACCCTTCACCTTTCACACACGCCCGGCAATGGCAAAATGTTGCCTCTGTAAAGGGCAATATTGTGCCATAGTTAGGCAATAAGAGGGAAAGAAAGAACAATATCGCTAGAACTTTTTCCCAAATACAATATTGATAAAGGTTTTAACCAAAATCTTCGTATCAAACCACCATGAGCGGTGCTCCAGGTAGAAGAGGTCGAGTTCTAATCGCCTTAACATTTTTTCCATTGTATCAGTATATCCATTGTAAAGAGTGGCATAAGAGGTAACGCCAGGTCTTATCTGATACAAGTATGTATAGCGAGAATCGTGCTCTATAATTTGGTCGATGTAAAATTTGCGTTCAGGACGTGGACCAATGAAAGCCATATCTCCCTTGAATACATTCCACAGCTGCGGCAATTCATCTAGATGATGGGATCGCAGGAACATACCTATATGTGTCATACGAGTATCCTTTTTGTGAGCAAAAAGTTTAGGACCATCTTTTTCAGCATCTACTCTCATGCTGCGGAATTTATAAATGTAAAATGGTCTTCCATATCTTCCGATGCGTTCTTGTTTGAAGATGGCAGGTCCACCATCCTCTTTTTTCACAGCAATATAGCATATAAGGAAAAGTGGAGAAAACATTAATAGGCTGATAGCTGATAAAACAAAGTCTCCAGCTCTCTTGATGCTGCGTTCGATTTCATTCATGCCATCAGGTATGAAACGTGGGTTATCTATATCATCATTCCATTTAATATATGATGGGATATTATTGAATTTCCTTTGAACATTTTCCATATAATTTTTTCTATTCTTTTATTTATAAAACGAAATATAGTTTTATATATTGTATTGTGCTGTATTTATTTTTTAAAAAATCTTTTAAGTTGCTTTTAAATAGCAGTTCGGTACTCCTACGTTTCTGATAGAATTGTTGCATAAGAAAGGAATTGATATGTTGCGACTAGATGAGATATGGGCATCAGAAAGTCATTTCAATGTAACTACAGATAAGATTACCGAATCGATACTTGTACTCTATCAATGTGGTTATCTTACTATAAAGGATTACAATGAGGACACTAAGCAATATCATCTAGGTTTTCCAAATTAAGAGGTTAGGCAAGGCTTTTCAGAGTGTCTTTATCATTACTATGCACTGGATGATTTTGGTAATTATGATGCTTTAGTTAACTCTTATGTGAAATAATCAGATATTGAATAACAGGTATGCATCAGCTTTCGCAGAAGAAAAGCGAACGATAAATTTGGTTGGCTTGATTTTTTCGAAAGACCAACGAACTCTAGATGATTGGATTTTGCAATAACTGACAAAATCAAGCAGAGCTAACGCTAAAATAGTGAGTGATGCAGAAAACCATGAGGGATAGCGTGATGAGTATTGTAAAAATACAATCAATTCATCACGCTATCTTTGAATTTTAAAACCATGGTAGTCAGAGATTTAAACATTTCAAATTCGTAATCGTGATGGATGTTTCGCTAAAAACTATTTTCATGTGAGTACTGAAGTAGCTCCTGTTGAAGATAAAAGATGAAAAGACATAAAATGTTTGGAGAAACAAAATTAAAGTGGTACATTTGCAGGAAAAAAAATTATGAGGAAAATATATAATATATTCTTGATATCGGCTGTTTTGACCTTTATTTTGGAGACAGATACTTTTTAAGCTCAGGCAAAGCAGAAAGTAAAGTATAAACTAGTTTTTCACGACGAGTTTAATTTACCTGATGGAAGTCAGCCTGATTCTACAATATGGAGCAGAGATAAAAGGTATCCTGGAGGTGCTTTTATCATGTGGCTAAGTGACTCTAAAGATGTGGCTTTTATAAGAAATCATAAACTTGTTTGTTGCGCAATTAAGAATACAAATCCTGCCGATACTGTAGCTATGATTACTGGTTCAGTCAAGACCATGGGCAAGTTTTCTTTTCAATATGGAAAAATAGAGGTTAGTTTGCGTACTCGAAAACACATTGGTAATTTTCCTGCGGCATGGCTTCTGCCTGAACCTCCTTGCCAACGTGCACCTTATGACGGAGAAATTGATATCTTTGAGGCTATTGATGATGAAAATATCTCTTATTATACAGCGCATAATCAATGGACAGCAGAGGAGGGACATCGTTCTAATCCCCAACAGCAATTTAAATATAACGTTGACATAAGCAAATGGCATGTTTATGGCGTAGAATGGGATCCATGGCATATTGTATGGACAGTGGATGGAACCATTGTTGGAAGTTATTTCAAGTTAAAGGACGAAGATGCAATAAAGCATAGGCAATGGCCTTATGATCGACCATTTTATATTATCTTGAATCAATGTACGGGTGCAGGTTATTGGGCAAAGAAACCTGATATAGATTTTGTCTATGAGACCGAGTTTGATTGGGTCAGAGTGTATCAGAAAGAATGAGTTTGATATTAAAATAGCAGAATCCCTATTTCTACTTTCGTATAAATAGGGATTCTGCTATTTTAATGATGTATTTGCAATATATCATGAACTTATTAGAATAAATTCCTAACTTCTTGCATGCTATCAAATCTTCCTTAGTTCCAAGAATGCGAGCTTGAATATTTCTGGTACTGGCACCACCGATACGCATGGTTACAAAATCAAGGTGTAGGTATTTTCTCTTGATTCGATGAATATGGCAGAAACGTGCTATCAGCTCATAGTCGGCAGATATCTTATAGCTATCATCATAGACTCCGTAGTTTTCGAAAATTTCTCTTCTGATATAGAAAGAAGGGTGGGGAGCTATAAAGCCAAATCGGATCAGCACCGGTGTAAAGATGCGGCCAGAGTAATATCTGACACACTTCTTAAGATTGTCTTCCTTAACGAAGTGTACATCTCCATAAATGATGTCTGTTTCAGGATTGCGTTCAAATGCTGCAACCATTTTTTCTATAACATCATTAGACGTGAAGAAATCATCAGAGTTGAGAATACCGATAACATCTCCCTTGGAATGAGCTATACCTTTGTTCATGGCATCGTAGATACCTTTGTCTTTTTCGGAAATCCAGTGAAGTCTTCCTTCCGCTTTTTCCTCATAACTCTTAACGATATCAATGGTATTGTCTTTGGAAAGACCATCAATAATCCAATAGTCTATGTCATGATAGGTCTGAGACAATACCGACTCTATTGTGTCGGTTATTGTCTCAGCACTATTATATGTTACTGTTATAATTGATACTTTCATGGGTATAAAGATACAACTTTTTTTACAATACTGCGCTAAATTAATATTTAATCGTCTGTAAATCAATAACTTATATTA
>ERZ1023886.121-NODE-121-length-34626-cov-77.772468_pt1 | contig 34626 bp, 35 predicted proteins | sample MGYA00380395_ERZ1023886 | MGnify/ENA primary metagenome ERZ1023886 (study PRJEB33179, sample SAMN07449002) | human gut metagenome | biome: Human-gut; feature: Human associated habitat; material: Faeces | host: Homo sapiens | place: India: Bhopal | collected... | reverse complement strand
AACTCGAACAAAAAGGTGAATGTCAAGGCTGCCTAAATGGTAGCTTTGGCAATACCAATTAATAATATGTTATTTTGAAAAATGTTGGATGTGCTAACTACTGAAAATCAGTAGTTACGTTCTAACGGTGATTTACTAAAATGGTAATAGCAGAGTCGATTCATTTAAGTTAGAAAATAAAAAATTATCATACAATGACAAAAGATGAGTTATATGATAAGCTAATTGCTATGCTCCCAGTCGAAAATAAAGACGATAAAGAATTTCGTGTTTTATTATCCGATTGTTTTCGAACATATCAAAGTTATCTTGATGATACTCCAGAAGTGGAAATGGAAGTCAAGAAAGAGGTTACTCATATTTGTGAGACATTGAAAGAAATGGTCAAGGCGCAATATAAGGGTTTGCATTCACAAGCTTTTAGTAAATTGTCCAATCTCTTCTATGGTACATCTGGTCATAAAGGATTGAGTGAGGTGCTTCCTGTAACTATATTGGGTGAACATAGTAGTTTCTTTAGGGCGAGAACTCATAGTGGTAATGGTAAATTTACGTATGAGGATATGTTTCATATACCATTTGATAAACGGGGAATCGTCAAGACACAGCGTTATAGTTTCCCTGGTTATCCTTGCTTGTATGTTGGCGCAACAACTTATGCATGTTGGGAAGAGTTGCATAGGGTAGATTTTGATTTATGTATGTTTTCTCGTATTGAAACTCAGAAGAAAATAGCTTTGTTGAATATGCGTATCCCTTCAAAAGAAAAATATGACGAAGACATTAAAGCAGTCTTGTTTTTGATGCCACTTTTGATTGCTTCAATGGTAATCGTCAAGAATTTAGATGCTGTTTTTAAGCCAGAGTATATAGTTCCTCAGTTGGTGAGTGAATGGATTATATCTCATAATGACAAGAAAGAAACGAGGAAGACCGATAGCTTTGTATATGGCATTTGTTATACATCTTCTTTGAAAACTGATGAGTTTGAATTTCCAAGTTGGACGCTTGATAATGTCGCTTTGTTCCCAATAGAAGTTTTGACTAATAAGAAATATTGTCCAAAATTGTCAGAGATATTTCATATCACGTCACCTACTTGCAATGAGTATGAAAAATTGAAATGTGGTTATGACATTGATGGAGGTCATGCAGGATATGCAAGTCGAGAAAGGGAATTAGAGGCAAATTATGCATCTTCAGATTTTTATAATTTAGAGAAGCGTCTGATGGATAAAGATAAATTTCCTCTTCACAAAATGAACTGAAAAAATGAAATATTCTCGTAAGGAAATAGATAAGACTGGCAAAATAATGCTTACGGCAACCGAACAAGAAACATTCAAGCAGGCAATTGAGAAGATTAATGATTGGCGAAGTTTGCATTTAATTCCTCTGGATATGTTACAACAAAAGATTGTGGCCTTCTTGGATTTCAATAATATTCGCCCATTTTTGATTTCCAGAAGATTGAAGCGATTGACATCTATCCAATATAAATTGGACTTGAATCCAGAAATGGGATTAGGTGGAATGCAAGATATTGGCGGTTTGAGGGTAGTCATAAATACAGTAGAAGAATTGCTCCGCTTACAGGCACTTTTACGTAGTTTGCCAATAGATGATTTTGAGTGTAGGAGAATGTACGATTATGTCAATGAGCCAAAAGACAGTGGCTATCGCAGTATACATTTTGCTTACATATACCATTGTGAAAATAAAGACTATGATGGATTGAGAATAGAGTTGCAGATACGTACACGACTTCAACATTTATGGGCAACGGCAGTGGAAACTGCGGGGCTATATACTAATACATCCTTGAAGTCAAGTCAAGGAAAAAATGAATGGCTTGATTTTTTCAAAGTAGTTAGTGCCTTGTTTTGTTATAAGGAACAATTACCAGTTGCTCGTAATCTGAGTAAAATGACAATGAAGGCCTTGATGGTAGAATGTTATGCAAGAAACAAAAGATATCGCTATTCTGACATATTGAAAGCATTGAATGTTAGTGTTCATGAAACAGAAGACAAAACTCAAGAATATTCATACTATTTGATAGTCATTAATTTTGAGAATTCGACCGTTAATGTGACTTCGTTTAAAAGAAATGAAGAAAAGTTGGCTTCAGAGGAATATACAGATATTGAAAGTCATTTACAAGATGGTAAGAATGCCGCTGTATTGGTTTCTGTTAGCAAGGTTGATGAACTTAGAAAGGCTTATCCAAGCTATTTCTTGGACACAAAAGAGTTTACTGGCAATGTTGATAAGATATGTCAGAATTGCTTAGATTGGAATTTGTTGTCAAACTAATAAATTATACGTTATGGATACATTACAATTGACAAATTACAGAAAATTCAAAGATACAGGCGTCATCCATCTTAAGCCTATTACCTTTTTGGTCGGAGCGAATAGTAGTGGTAAGAGTTCTTTCTTAAAGTTCTTCCCATTGCTTAAACAAAGTTTGGGTGTGAACCGCAATGGTACATTTTTATGGTATTCTTCTGATGTGGATTTCAAAGATTTCCTTAATACAGTGCATAATGGGGAAGGAAACATTGATATAAGCTTTGCTTTTCCATCACAAAATTTACGTTTCCAAAGATTTAGAAGACGTACTAATGTAAAGGGAATAACAGAAGAAGATATTGACCAAACAGTAGAAATGTCTGTAAAACTGGAAATATCTGGCAAGAAAGCTACAGGAAAAGAGAATGAAGATTACTTTTCTTTCGTAATGATACAATATTTGGATCAAGTAATACAAATTCAAATTTCAGAAGACGAAAAGGCGCAAGTTATAATAAATGGGCATGAGATTGATGCGAGATTTCATCCTGCTTTAAATAACAATGCAATCAATCTGATACCTCGCCTATATGAGGATAGACAAGATAGCCTATATATGGGGGCAATTCGAAAGTCTATAGATTTCTTTAGAAAAAATATAATGTCTAATGAAAATGATGAGACTTACCCTTTGATGGATTTGGAAGAATCTTTCTTTATGATAGATCAAAAAACGAGCTCAAATTATCTGAAAAGTTTTAAAATAAAGGGAGAGGAACATATTTTGAACGAGATGTATATCCTTATGCATCTGAATGATATGATTGAGAATATCAATTATTATTTATTTGATATGAGTAATTGTATTACTTATGTGCGCCCTTTGAGAGTAACAACAGAGAGATATTACAGATATCAGAATTATGCTGTGGATGAAATCGATTCGGATGGTAAGAATTTAGCCATGTATTTGGCAAATCTGTCAGACCATCAAATGATTAAGTTTACAGAGTGGACATCGAAGTTATTTGGCTTTTCTATTGTGGTTCTCAAACATGAGGGACATGTGGAATTACAACTTATAGAGGGGGATAATTCTCCGAGAAATCTTGTGGATACAGGTTTTGGATACACTCAATTGTTGCCAATTCTCACGATGATATGGAATGCTATAAAAAATCAACCTCGCCGTTCTATATTCTATAGAGGTAATGTCGATTTACCAAAATTTATTGTTATAGAGCAGCCTGAGTTGCATTTGCATCCGAGAATGCAAGCTAAGTTTGGAACGATGCTGGCTAAGGTTATAGCAAGTGAGGCTGGAAAAAATATGAGATTTATTATAGAGACTCATAGTGAAGCCATATTGAATTCTGTAGGTATTGAAATAGAGCGTAAAAACTTGGATAAGGACAAGGCTAATATCGTTCTGTTCAATGCAGCAGAAGAAGGTTATGAGAATTATATAGAAGAAGCTCAATATAATGAGCGTGGTTTTGTCGAACATTGGCCAACTGGATTTTTATCAGAAGATGTTTATTAAAGTAGAAAGGGATATTATTGATGTGATACTTCGTCAGCAACGAGATAAGAAACGTGAGCGAGCTATAGATGTTCTTGTACAATTAATGACAGCTTCACGTTCCAATCACCATAAAGTTTATTTGAAATGTCTATTGGAAAAAGAAGACGAAAAGATCTTGCAGGCAGCTTTAGACGAGAATTCTTGGAGAGAGTTTTGTAGACTTCAAAGAGATCGTATAGATGTCGAAGGTTTGGTGGCTATGTTGGATGTTTATGCTGTTATAACATGCTCTAAACATTGTTCGCGAGTTGGCAAAGAACTTCAAATCAACCCTTTGGAAGACTCTGGCTTTTTCTTGGATGCTCCCACCTACCTATGTACAGAAAACCAAAGAGATGGTAAGTTTTATCAGATTGTTTGCAATTATTATCTTTCTCAAGAAAGGATATTAAATATGGATTCAAGGCATAAAACTTGGAAAGGTGGTGGTTCTGATTTCGGAAATGCATTAAAGAATGATAGTATTTTGTCTGAAAACTTTATCTTTGCCATAGCAGATAGTGACAAATGTTATCCTAATGGTAAGGTTGGTAAAACAGCTAAAAGCATTATGTTCTTGGGGCATAATCGTTATAATGCAGATTATTATATACTTCTAAATGTCTCAGAAATCGAAAATCTGATTCCACTAAAACTTGTGAAAAAGTATAGTTCTCATATAATAAATCTCAGAGATTCAGACCTTTCTTATTTTGATTTTAAAGAAGGTCTCAAATATCAAATTTTATATGAGAAAGAAAGCCGTGATTATTGGAAAGGTAATTTTTCAAGAATTACTATTGATTGGAATGAAATATTAGGGTTAACTAAAGACAAATCTTATTCAGACTATTGTAATGTAGTTCATGGTAAAACTTCTTTGGTGCCAGGTTGTGGTAAGAATTTACTTGACACATTATTGGATGATAATGATTGGAAAAATATCAGAGAAGCAGATTTTACTCAATCTCAATTGTCTGAGTGGAAAGAGATAGGAAAGAAAGTGTTTAGTTGGACATGTTGTTCAAAGAAAAAGGTATAATGTCAACTCAATCATCAAATAACAACAAGCGAAAAGCGGAGAATACGTTACTTCTTTACTTCCGAATGCTATTTATGATGGTTGTGTCGCTATACACAGCCGAGTCATACTGAATGTGTTGGGAGTGGAAGACTTCGGAATATTATAACTAAGAAAAAAATAATATCATGATGAATGATTTTAAGAATATAAAAGTAGCAGTAGCCGGTACCGGCTACGTAGGTCTGAGTATAGCAACCCTATTATCTCAGCACCATCATGTAACAGCAGTAGATGTAATCCCAGAGAAAGTGAGAAACTCAATAATAAGATTTCTCCAATCCAGGACGATTACATAGAAAAGTATTTGGCAGAAAAGCCATTGAATCTCGTGGCAACCCTTGACGGCAAGTCAGCCTATAAGGATGCAGACTTCGTAGTGATTGCAGCACCAACCAACTACGACCCAGTGAAGAACCTTCGCCGCTCTTCTCCAGGAAGGTGCCATCAAGGAAAACATCGATACCCTCTTCATGGGCATGAAGGAAGCTGAGGCTGTCAAGCTCTTTGCCAATACCTATCTGGCACTCCGAGTAAGCTACTTCAATGAGTTGGATACATGCGCAGAGGTAAAGGGACTCGATACCAAGGCAATCATCGATGGCGTAGGTCTTGACCCACGAATAGGCACCCATTACAACAATCCAAGCTTCGGCTATGGTGGTTATTGCTTGCCAAAGGATACCAAGCAGCTCCTGGTAAACTATGCCGATGTTCCAGAGGACCTACAGCTATGATGCCAGCAAGGAGCACAACTGTGTGATTGGTGTCTATCGCCTGATCATGAAGTCAAACAGCGATAACTTCCGCCAGTCAGCCATCCAGGGCATCATGAAGCGTATCAAAGCAAAGGGTGCAGAGGTTATCATCTATAAGCCAACCTTGGAAGAGGGTAGCACCTTCTTCGGTAGTAGAGTAGAGAATAACCTCGAAGCCTTCAAGTCACAAAGCCATGCCATCATCGCCAACCGCTATGATGCTTGTCTGGATGATGTAAAGGATAAGGTTTATACACGAGACATTTTCAGAAGAGATTAAGATTATGGTATGTTTAATATTGGTTTAACGGGTAAGACAGGGTTTTTACCCGAAATAATTTTTAAAAAGTCTATATAATAGCCACTTTTTATAAATTAGAGGTTTAAAATCTCAATATTATAAAAATAATTATTAAATTTGCAAGTGATAATAGTTTCATCTTAAAATTTGCAATTATGGAAGAATATAGAAGAACTGTAGAAGCTTATGCGTCTCGTCATGAAAACTATCTGTTTCATAATGAGGGAAATGAGCATGCGTTGATTATTTTTGAAAATATATTCAGAAACGCAAATGATACTATTAGAATAGCAGCCAACAACTTGTGTAATTCTGAGGTTGTTGACCGCAAGGAATATGTTGAGCCTTTAATTAAATTCTTGGATAATGGAGGAACTTTAAGAATCTTGTTGAAGGTTGCTCCTGACCCATCTAATGAAGAATTAAAAAAGGGCAATTGTTTGTACCGTGCCTTGTTTAATCACGAAGCATATAAAAAAGGTGCGATTCAAATAAAGTCAGGTGAAGGTAAATGTTTCCATGATTCAGAGCATAAAGAAATTCATTTTTGCACTGCAGATGGACACATGTATCGTATCGAGAACGATATTGTTGAACGTAAAGCAATTTGTAATTTCGGTGATGAAGTTAAAACAAAAGAAATTGATGACTTATTCGATCGGGTTTTCGATTCTGTGCATCATATTGTTGATCTTGGCGTTTATTTCCAATAAGCGCCTTGAACTGCTCAATTTTGTTTCTGTAATCCAACTTGTTACAGCTTTAAATTTTGCGAATATATCATCATCTTTGCATGAAAAGATGTTTAATGTTTTGGTTGATGTTAAGACGTTTTTCAACTTTAGATTTGGTGATTTACAAAATAAAATGACGGCTGATTTGGAGAGTTTGAAGTCAATGTCTCCGATAGAAACGAAAGATGGTAAATCGAACAAACCCACAATAGACGAATTGACCAATGAATATTTAAATTTAGCTAGTAAGTGGGAAGCAGAGAAAAATCGAATTGAATCAAAAATGGGTGATTTCTTTAGTACGAAAGGCATTAATAGTTTATTCTTATTTATTAGTCTGTATTGTGTTATAGATATGTTCTTTATTGCCTGTAACTTTAATAAGTCTAATGAATTATCTCAAGAATATTGGTTTGCCTGTTGCACAATGTTATCCACGATTGGTTCTATAGTTTATTTTTGCTTGATTTTATTCGGAAAGACGAAAAATGTTACGAAAGGTAAATTGTATGTGATAGTAACTGGTATTATGTTCGTACTTCTGATTTTGAGTATTTTCGCTTATTCTTTGAATAGCATAATTTCAAGTAGGTTTACTTTGATGAGAGAAGAAACGTTTTTATGTTTATCTGATACTTTAGCGGTGATACTTCCATTTTGGGGATTTATTTTGTGCTTAGTCTTTATCACATGTATATGGATGCAAATAAATGTCATGATTAAAGATTCTGTTATGACATTACGAGAGTTGCATGGAAAACTTCACAACCGCAAACTGACATTAGACAAAACTTATGACAGTTTCAAACCTTCTGAGCAAATGAAGTTTAATTAGATTGTTGTTGATATATTAGCAATGTCAAATATCGCTATATATATTTTTTATACTATAAATATAATCAAGACAATCTCAATCTCCCAAATCAGATAGTAAAATATTTAAGTCTTTAGTACATTAGCTGTTATCGTTATCCTCTGGCGGTCCCATCCCGCAAAATATGTCGAAGACCTTTGATGGTCCGACAACCTTATAGCGTAGCGGTTCCGAGCACCGAGTAGGGCGGTTACATCCTTCCTTCTGAGGAGGAAGGCTTGGTTAGAGGTGGAGCTCCCTTTGGCTAAAGGGAGACGGAGGGATTCGAAAACAACATTTCCTTTAAGGAGACTAAGAGGTAAAAAACAATATTTATGCCTAATTTCTACGATATACAAATCATTATTATGGCTGGCGGCGTAGGCAGCCGCTTCTGGCCAATGTCAACCCCCGATTACCCAAGGCAGTTCATTGATGTGATGGGTGTCGGCCGTTCCCTCATAAAGTTAACAGTAGATAGATTGAAGCCAATCTGTCCTGTCGAGAACATGTGGGTAGTGACAAACGAGAAATACATTCACATTGTAAAAGAGCAAATCCCTGACATGCCAGTAGATAACATATTAGCAGAGCCGGAGGCTCGCAATACCGCTCCATGTATCGCTTATGCCTGCTGGAAGATCCAGAAGAAGCATCCTGATGCCAACATCGTGGTGACACCATCCGATGCCCTGGTCATTAATACCTCGGAGTATCAGCGAGGGCTCAGCATGGCATTGAGCTATACTTCCGATAAGAACGCCATCGTTACTATCGGTATCAAGCCAAGCCGTCCGGAAACAGGCTATGGCTATATCGCCGCAGCGTAGGCAAGTACATCCGATAGTATGAATGCAAGAACTGCGTAGTTCATGCAGCCGATGAAAGTAAGGTGGTAATTCAAGGCTTGGATGGCTATAGCTTAGTTAGAAGAATGGGCAACTGCTTGTTTGTTCTTTGAAAGAGAAACTGAGAATCAATGATTTTTAAAAAAAACTTCAGTTTAAGCAAAGAAATAAATCATGAAAGGATTACTTGTTTTATCGTATGTTTTCCTATATAAACTTGTTTTCTAAGTGCATTAATTGATACAATTTAGCGTTATGATAGCAAAAGAATATTGTATGGCCTTTTGTGAAGGCTACTTCTGCGCCCAATTAGGCGAGAAGCTTACAAATGGTAAAGTGACAGAACATACACTGGACTTAGCTAAGGAAACGGCTCAGACATGTATGGAGCAACAGATCGCCTATTCTAGTTTTGATGAAAAGCAAAAGCAGGTGATGAAAGAAAACGTTCATGAATGGGCTGATATTGTGATGCAGGGTTTCAAGAAACGTTTGCGTGAGAGCGGCAGATTGATAGAATCTTGATGATGCGCCAGCCGACAAATAATCGCAACTCTGTTGCGTAGACACTTATTGGCAGCCCTTTAGGGCACAGGCTCCGCTGACGATACCAAAACTCTGGCGGAGGCTATGGCGTAGACCTTTGATGGTCCGCCAACCTTAGAGCGTAGCGGTTCTGAGCACCGGAGGGCGGTTACATCCTTCCTTCTGAGGAGGAAGGCTTGGTTAGAGGTGGAGCTCCCTTTGGAAAGGGAGACGGAGGGATTCGAAGAAATCCTTCTTTAATGGGAAAAAGCGATGCCAGTGAGTGCAATGAAAGCTCGCTTTCAAATTGCCGAGTGCAGCTCGCTTTATCAACAAGGAAGGACAGGATGATTTTAGGAATTCTTTTACTCATTTTATCCGAGACAGATATAATTTATCTTATAATGTGAGCAATTGGATACATGAAACGAATGATGATATCAAGCCATTGGATATGCATGCAAAGCCATTTTGACAATCATGTGATGTAATCAGAATGAATACAACGAACAAAGGGGAACGACCAAAGACTGGTTGTTTCCCTTTGTTCGTTTAGAGGCAATTGTATCAGGTGTATCTGTCATCAGCGAGGCATTGGGATATCATTCCGAAACCACCACGCAGATCTATCTCCGCTCCATCAAAAGCTCAGAAGTAGATGGTGCCAACGCCAAAATACTGGCAGCCCTATAAGCCACAAAAAAGAATAAAAAGAGGGATTTTGTAAAATGAACCAAAATGAACCAATTTTCCAGAATCTTTACATAAGAGATACAGAAAAATCGAAAACTTTCGTTCAATCAACGACTTAGGAAATTATGTACGAAAAGAATAGTAAAATAATGTTGATTTTCGTAGAATGATATTAATTTTTTAACACGCATAATTTGCTAGTTTCCAACAATTTTCGTATTTTTGCAAAGAGATTCTGTGTCTCTTATATCGAGATTCAGATGAACGACATCAAAAACGAACTTGATTCGCATGATGAAAGAGACAAATATACAATCACAGGTTACGTCCACTATTGCAGGGGACGACGGCGAAGCCATGGCAAAAAGTGAAGGATATGTAGCTGAAAATGGTTTTGTAGCAACAGATCCGACGCACTTTGGAAAGACGTATCATGATAAACAGTCGAGGTAAACGTGTTGTCCGTGAGGCTGTTTTTCTTACCACCTTTGTTTTTGTGAGAGTTGAGGACAAATTTCTCGAATGAATCTGCGTCAGGTTGAAATCATGGATGCAGTCGGAATGTTCCGCCACTTGGCTATGGGTAGGCGAAACAGGATGCATACCGGTAGCCATTTAGGTGCGGAAAACATAGCTTTTGTGTTCTCACTTTTTGAGAGCTGCAAGTTGAATGACATTAATTTTGGCGATTATATAGAAGATATACTCACCCGACTGATGGAGGGGGAGCAAGACTTCATGTCCCTAATCCCATGTAATTATAACTCGAACAAAAAGGTGAATGTCAAGGCTGCCTAATAGGTAGCTTTGGCAATACCAATTAATAATATGCTTTTTTTGAAAAATGTTGGATGTGCTAACTGCTGAAAATCAGTAGTTACGTTCTAATGGTGATTTACGAAAGGTGGAGCTCTCCTTGCAGGAGAGACGGAGAGGTAGAAAAAACTTCTTTAATGGTAAGAATTGATGGGTAGCTTTTCGAAAAAACAATATGGACATAAATACTCTATGTTTCAAAATTTAACGAATGACGTTGATATGAATAATCCAATTATAACAAAACTACAATCACAAATACAAGACCCACGCACAGCAGAATACTTCAGTGAGGTACTGAGTTGCTATTACTCAGGTAATTTACGTTCGGCTGTAGTCATGTTATATGCTACAGTTATCTGTGACTTGATATATAAGTTGGAAGATTTGAAGAATATCTATGGTGATAAAGGTGCTGCGAAAATTTTACAAGACTTGGAAAATCTACAAAAAGAAAATCCCAAGAATACTGATTGGGAAAGAGATATTCCTGAGAAATGCAAAGATGCAAACAAAATCTTGACGACAGCAGATTACAGCAACTTCTGTTCTCTTCAGCAGCTTCGTCATCTCTGTGCGCATCCAGTAATTACAGACTCTAAAGAATTATACCGACCAAATAGTGATATTGTTTTAGGTCATATTCGAAATATGCTTGATGGCGTTCTTACAAAGCCAGCTTTTCAAGTCAAAGAGCTGTTTATGATTATTTTGCAAGATATGGCTTCTGTTAAGAACATTTTACTAGATGCTAAGCAATTGGAAAAATATATTGTTAGTAAGTATTTGGGTAAGTTTAATGATGTAAATCTTGAGCAACAGATATTCAGAAACTTGTGGAAGCTTGTATTTGCTCTCAATGATGAAAACTGCAAGGAAAATAGAAACATAAACTATTTTGTGCTTAAACTTCTTGTTAGAAGACATAAAGATGCAATGTTGAATTTGATTTCTAAGAATCAAGATTATTTTGCTAAACATATAGTTTGTTACAATCATGAAATTTTTTCTTTGTTCTTGAAGTTCATTAATGAGTTTCCTGAATTCTTTGCAGTATTACCGCAGTCTAAGCAAATAGAAATTAATGCAGCTATAGATAGTGATCAAGTTTACGACTTTAAAGCTATAGCTTTGTTTAGGTGTTCAGATGCTGTTGAGCATATACTGAATGATGCCTTAACTTGTAGCCATTCTACATTACTTTATTTAGCTGATTATTTGGATAATAATGCAGGTCATGCTATAGCTCTTAAATATTACATTCTTTTATATGAAAATTGTCATAGTTTTGATACTGCTGATTGGCGTTTTGATGATTTCATAGCTCCGCATATCGGCGAATTTTCAGAAGATCAATTGGTACATCTAATCGAAGCCACCGAGTCTAATGGACAAATACATTGTCGAATTAGAGCAGGATATAGCAACAAGATAATTAAAAAGAGAATGTTGGTTATAAATCCCAATTTCGACTTTTCTAAATATCCACATTTTAAGTAGTATGAATTTGTGGATATAATTTGCTAAATTATATAATTATGACTACAGCTTGGATTGATATATTGATACCTATCCTTGCAGCTTTGCTAGGAGGATTTGTTGGTGCGTGGTTTCAAAATTTGTTCTTGCAGCATAAGACTAATAAGGTACGCAAAATTGCCATAAGAGGATTGCGTGTGTTTAAGAAGTATGCTAAGGATGGACAGACTTATGATATAGCATCCTCAGACTTTAATAATGAGTTAAATGTGGTTGAAAAACGTGCTGTATTAGTGGCTTTATGCAAATTAGGCATTCCTGTTGTTAAGCCAGTGGATAATGTTTTCGATATAGCTCACATACGGTTTGAACATGTAGTGATCTCCAAGGATTCTTTATTCTTGATGACAGAACAAATTAATAAAGGCAATTGTGATACGATGTTCTTCTCTGATGTAGATGAATATTTCTCGTCAAACAGCAGATTGTATGCTACTCGTGCAGTAGCAAAGAAATATGTAGATGTAGATTTATCAAAGAGTAGATTAGATAAGGATGTTCAACAGATAATCCATCCGGACTTAGCTACTAATCTTTTCACTCCTGGTGAATTAAATATATTATACGTATTCCGTTATCATACAAATCTGGATACCTATTTTGATGGAGCTGGAAATGCTAACCAGACTAGAATGCGGCAACTTAAAAAGGAAATTGATTTAGGCTTATGGGATACCTATCTGTTCTGGGATTGGGAGGCTTACTTAAGTATAAAAAATCAAAATAACATGGCTGTAGCCTTTGCTAATGTGATGCAGAATAATTTTGCACAGCAATGTACAACACAGATTGATAATAAAGATAGAGTAGAGGCTGCTACCCAACAAACTTCAGACAATCATTAGTATACTGATGAAAGCAGATAAAAGTACCGATTCTAGATTGAGCCTTTCTGTCTGTTATATTCGTTAACCAAGGCGGTCCCATCCCGCACAATATGGCGTGACCTTTGATGGTCCGCCAACCTTAGAGCGTAGCGGTTCTGAGCACCGGAGGGCGGTTACATCCTCTCGTTCCTGAGGAAAGAGAGGCTTGGTGAGAAAGGTGGAGCCTTCCTTAACGGTAAGGAAGGACGGGTAGGTTTTCGAAAGACTCCTTCTTTAATGGTAAAGAAGGACGGGATGATTTTAGAAAACATGTTATTGAACAATAAATAATAATTATATGAAAGGAATCGTATTAGCAGGTGGAAGCGGAACTCGCTTGTACCCCATCACAAAGGGTATCAGCAAGCAGCTGATACCAATCTTTGATAAACCAATGATATATTACCCAATATCAGTATTGATGTTGGCAGGTATCCGTGAAATACTCATTATTTCAACACCATTTGATTTACCAGGCTTCAAGCGCCTCTTAGGCGATGGAAGCCAGTTCGGAGTCAAGTTCGAGTATGCAGAACAGCCATCACCAGATGGCTTAGCCCAAGCCTTCATTATCGGAGAGAAATTCATTGGTAATGATTCTGCTTGCCTTGTATTAGGCGATAATATCTTCTATGGTGCAGGATTAAATCAGATGCTGCATCAAGCTGTAGTAGATGCTGAGCAGAACAACAAGGCTACCGTTTTTGGCTATCGTGTAAGTGATCCAGAACGATATGGAGTTGCCGAGTTTGATGAGCAAGGCAATTGCCTCAGCATTGAAGAGAAGCCTGAAGATCCTAAGAGCAACTATGCTGTGGTAGGCTTGTACTTCTATCCTAACAAGGTGGTAGATGTAGCTAAGCATATTAAGCCATCCGCTCGTGGTGAGTTGGAAATCACCACCGTTAATCAGGAGTTCCTGAAGGATAAGCAGCTGAAGGTTCAGACCATGGCAAGAGGATTTGCCTGGCTCGATACCGGAACCCATGATTCTCTTTCTGAAGCATCCACCTTTATTGAGGTCCTGGAGAAGCGCCAGGGCTTGAAGGTAGCTTGTTTGGAAGGTATAGCATACCGTCAAGGTTGGATTACCGCAGAACAGTTGAGAGAGAATGCTCAGCCTATGTTGAAGAATGACTACGGCAAGTATCTCCTTTCAATACTTGAAGAGAAAAATCAAACACTAAAAAAGAATTTAGAATATTAGAAAACAATGAATATAATCAAAACAAATATTGAAGGCGTTCTCATTATTGAGCCACGCCTCTTCCGTGATGCTCGTGGCTACTTCTTCGAGAGTTTCAGCGAGCGAGAGTTTGAAGAGAAGGTTGCCCCAATCCTGGGACATAGTGTTCACTTCTGCCAAGACAACGAGTCTATGAGCAGCTATGGCGTGATGCGAGGTCTACACTTCCAGCGCCCACCATATACTCAGAGTAAGCTAGTACGTTGCGTAAAAGGCAGAGTGCTTGATGTAGCAGTAGATATTCGTAAAGGCTCACCAACCTATGGCAAGCATGTGGCTGTAGAACTGACAGAAGACAATCATCGTCAGTTCTTCATCCCGAAGGGCTTTGCCCATGGTTTCGCAGTCCTTTCAGAGACTGCCGTCTTCCAGTACAAGTGTGATAACTTCTATCATCCAGAGGCAGATGGAGGTATCTCGATTCTCGATGAAACCCTCGGTATCGATTGGAAAATTCCAACAGAACATGCTAATCTCTCTGAGAAGGATACGAAGCATGCAATGCTGAAAGACTTTGATAGTCCATTCGATATCAACGTGGATTTATACTAAGTCATGCGTTGTTCTTGTTAAGCATTGACTATGCCGTGATGGAGAAGTCGAAGGATATCTTTACGCTGCCAGCCGAGTTCGGATGGAGCGACTTAGGCAGCTGGGGCAGCCTCCGTACCTTGCTTCAACAAGATGAGGATGGTAACGCCAAGGTAGGCAAGGACATCCGATTGTATGAATGCAAGAACTGCGTGGTTCATGCTGCCGATGAAAGCAAGGTGGTAGTTCTAGGCTTGTATGGCTAAATCGTAGCCGAGAAGAATGGACAACTGCTTGTCTGCTCTTTGAAAGAAGAACAGAGAATCAAAGAAATGGGAAAATAATACTAGAAATGAGATATTATATGAACAAGAATGATATACGAATAGGTAATTATCTGAATGTGATTTTGCAGCAAGATCCAGAAAAGAAATCACGGTGTAGAGTATTGGATATTTCAGATGATAAAGAATTTGCTACATTTATAGATTTGAGCAATAATTCTTCATTTAAAATTGATACACCAGATAAATGGAATTTGGTGGAAGGTATTTTGATGTCTGATGCTGAGTTAAGTATTTTAGGATTTGTAGAGGAGCCTGACAAACAAGTATTTATGCTACTTCAAAAAGGAGCATGGGTTAAGGATGGAATACAAGTTCAGAAATATAAAGGGGATTATGAGTTGCTAATAAGTAAACCAGAGGCTTTCTTTGGATGTAGGTCAAAAACAGTCCCTTATGTTCATTTATTACAGAATGCGTTAAGTGATATATATAATATAAATATTTTGTAATATGATAGGCATTATTGGTGGAAATGGAGTTGCTGCAACCAATTTAGTTAAACCTGTTTATAAATCAGAAAAGTCCAATTTCTTAAAATGCTTTGTATCCCCAGTACACTGGGGATGGGGTTGAATTGCCATAGGGGTTGGATGCTTACCCCTTTCTAATTTTTTTTTAGCAATGAAATATATAACTGATTTCTTATATAGAAGTTTTTGCAACAAATATACTCCGGGATGTTTGTTGGTACTATCACTTGCTGTATCTTTTGTGTGCTATTGGATGCAGGGGAATTTATGGCTAAGTATAACACAGATAGTTGTTGGTCTTGTATTAGGTTTTCAATCTGTATTAGAGTCAAAGAGAGTGCATAGAGAAATGACTAAGTTGACAAAACGGATGGATGAGACTGGAGCCAAGGTGGTTGAGAACCCTGAATATTTATTTCTTTTGATAGATTCTGTAGAACATATTCTTTTTAGTATAAATAAGGAAGGATGTGTTGATTGGCAAAAAGGAATTCCAAAGCCAATAAAGTTAGAATTGGATACGATAAAAAGAGATATTGCTAATATCAAAAAGAATATGGGTGCTAATGACAAGTGATGCGCTAGCCGACAAACACTCGCAATTTTATTGCGTAAACAATCATCGGCAGCCCCTTGTGGGCACAGGCTCCGCTGACGATACCAAAACTCTGGCGGCGCTATAGCAGAGCCAGCTACATCCTCTCGTCCCTGAGGGAAGAGAGGCTTGGTGAGAAAGGTGGAGCCTTCCTTAACGGTAAGGAAGGACGGGTAGGTTTTCGAAAACAATATTTCCTTTAAGGAGACTAAGAGGTAAAAGAAAAGATTTATGCATAATTACAACGATATACATATCATAATCATGGCTGGCGGCGTAGGCAGCCGCTTCTGGCCAATGTCAACCCCTGATTACCCAAAGCAGTTCATTGATGTGATGGGGGTTGGCAGTTCCCTCATTCAATTGACAGTAGATAGATTGAAGCCAATCTGTCCTGTCGAAAACATGTGGGTAGTGACAAACGAGAAATACATTCGCATTGTCAAGGAGCAAATCCCTGACATGCCAGTAGATAACATATTATCAGAGCCGGAGGCTCGCAATACCGCTCCATGTATCGCTTATGCCTGCTGGAAGATCCAGAAGAAGCATCCTGATGCCAACATCGTGGTGACACCATCTGATGCCCTGGTCATTAATACCTCGGAGTATCAGCGAGTGCTCAGCAAGGCATTGAGCTATACATCCGATAAGAACGTCATCGTGACCATCGGTATCAAGCCAAGCCGCCCGGAAACAGGCTATGGCTATATCGCCGCAGCAGAGCCAACATCCGTAGATGAAATCTACAAGGTAGAGGCTTTCAAGGAAAAGCCAAACCTGGAGACAGCCGAGCAATACCTTGCCGCTGGCAATTACTATTGGAATGCCGGTATCTTCGTTTGGAACATCGATACCATCAGCAAGGCAATCCGTACCTTCCAGCCAAACCTTGCCAGTATCATGGATGAGATGGCACCTTCTTTCTATACCGAACAGGAGACAGAGGTAGTCGGCAAACTCTTCCCAACCTGCGAGAAGATAAGCATTGACTATGCCGTAATGGAGAAGTCGAAGGAAATCTATACCTTGCCAGCCGAGTTCGGCTGGAGCGACTTAGGCAGCTGGGGGAGCCTCCGCACTTTGCTTCCACAAGATCAGGCTGGCAATGCCAAGGTAGGTAAGGACATCCGCTTGTATGAATGCAAGAACTGCGTGGTTCATGCAGCCGATGAAAGCAAGGTAGTAGTTCAAGGCTTGGATGGCTATATCGTAGCCGAGAAGAATGGACAACTGCTTGTTTGCTCATTGAAAGAGGAACAGAGAATTAAGGAATTTGGAAAATAAAATAACAATGAACATAGTAAAAACAAATATTGAAGGTGTTCTCATTATTGAGCCACGCCTCTTCCGTGATGCTCGTGGCTACTTCTTCGAGAGCTTCAGCGAGCGAGAGTTTGAAGAAAAGGTAACCCCAATTCTGGGACACAGTGTTCACTTCTGCCAGGATAACGAGTCTATGAGCAGCTATGGCGTAATGCGAGGCTTGCACTTCCAGCGACCACCATATACACAGAGCAAGCTGGTACGCTGCGTAAAGGGTAGAGTCCTTGATGTCGCTGTAGATATTCGCAAAGGCTCACCAACTTATGGCAAGCATGTGGCTGTAGAGCTGACAGAAGACAATCATGTTCAGTTCTTCATCCCAAAGGGCTTTGCTCATGGTTTCGCTGTCCTGTCAGAAACTGCAGTGTTCCAATACAAGTGTGACAACTTCTATCATCCAGAGGCAGATGGCGGTATTAGCATTCTTGATGATACCCTCGGCATTGATTGGAAAATCCCTACAGAGCATGCCAATCTCTCTGAGAAAGATACAAAACATGCACTGCTGAAAGACTTTGATTCACCATTCGACATCAATGTAGATTTATACAAATAGTGTCTTATAGCGTAAGCACTCAAATTAGGGCTTAAATTAGAAAGAATTAACTTCGCAGCTGAACTTATATATATAGTTTTTAATTTTTCAATTCTAATCTTTGAAAAATTATGTACAGCAACGAAGATTTGGAAAGATTTTATTTCCAGTACCAGATGAAGGCAATGTTCTACAGTAACAGAACCTAAATAGAGTATAAAGTTAACACCTCTACATGTGGACACATGCAAAAGTGCTTATACAAAGGGATATGCTCTAAATTGAGCACTAACAGCATGATAGAAATGATTTTTTAACCTTAGAGAAGAAATTAATTAAATGTCAAATCAAACATCAGATAATAATAAGCGAATAGCGAAGAATACACTTTTTCTTTATGTGAGAATGCTTTTCATGATGTTCATCGGACTTTATACAAGTCGTGTCATTTTGGACAAGTTAGGAGAAGTTGATTTTGGTATATATAATGTGGTGGGTGGATTCGTTACCATGTTTGCCATCATCAGTGGAGCCATGACATCGGCTACACAACGGTTCCTCTCTTTTGAGATAGGAAAAGGAGAGAAGGGCAATGTGAAGGGCATCTTCAGTACGATGGTGTACATCCACATCTTTTTGGCACTGATTATATTGATTGTGGGTGAAATCGCAGGCGTATGGTTTCTGAATACCCACATGAATTTCCCTCCTGATAGATATTATGCAGCCAATTGGGTGTTCCAATTGTCATTGTTGGTATTCATGTTGAATGTCATCAATGTGCCCTATATGGGAGCGTTGATAGCCTACGAGAAGATGTCGGCATTTGCCTATTTCAGCATATTCGATGCTGTCTTTAAGTTGGCGATTTGCTATGTCATCACCATGACCCCGTTTGACAAACTGATAGTCTATGCGGTTCTGATGGCTGCTATCCAGATACTTCTGCTTGGCATGTATTTCTTTTATTGCAAGTTCAAGTTCAAGGAATGCCGATTTACGGGTAAGTTTAATAAGGAATATGGCAAGAATGTCGGTTCGTTCGTCGGTTGGAATCTGATCGGCTCACTGTCTGGCATTGCCAAGGAGCAAGGCGTAAATGTCGTGTTGAATATGTTCTTTGGTCCTGCTGTGAATGCAGCACGAGGAATTGCATATCAGGTTTTGGGCAAATTGAATGGGTTTGTGGCAAATTTCCAAATGGCGATGAATCCTCAAATTATCAAAAGCTATGCAACAGGAGAACGAGAGGCAATGTATAAACTGGTGTTTAGGGGAGCCAAATTCTCATATTTGCTATTGCTCACTCTTTCACTGCCAGTCTTAATCGAAGCTCCCTTGATATTAAGTATATGGCTTAAGCAAGTGCCTGATTACACGGTGATATTTCTACGACTTGCCATTTTTACAGCCTTGCTTAACACATTGTCTAATCCTCTAATTATTTCTATGCATGCTTCAGGCAAAGTGCGAGATTACCAAATAGTGGTTGGAGGACTGTCTTTACTTACCTTGCCTTTGGTATATGTAGGTTTTGCATGTTTTCATTTGGAGCCATTCTATGCAATGGTTATAGCCTTTGCCGTGGAATTTCTATGTCATTTGGCTCGTTTATATATGTTGGTTCGAAGCATAGAATTTCCGATGTTGCAATTTTTGAAGGATGTAACGGTTAGGGTATATTTCGTAACAGCTTTGGCTTTCATCCTTCCCCTTATAGTTTATGAAGAGATAGAACTCATGGTTTTGAGATTTATTCTTGTATGTATTACTTCTGTAGCTTCTACTTTGATGTTTGGCTATTATTTAGGATTTGGAGAAGCGGATCGAGTGAAGATAAAAACTAAAATTGTAAGTATAATTAAAAATAAGTTTCATAAGAAATGAATGGATTGGCTTTAAGCATGATGCTTCATCTTGGACATACATGCTTTTCATTTTGGCAAAATAGAACGTTTTCCTTGCATAATCTGATAAGTGCATGGTTTTCCATCATAGTATGCTTGGGTTATTTCATTGTTGACACAGGCATATATCAAGCGGTATATGGAATATCGTTAAAATTCCCCTATGAGCCATATATCTTGGAGTTCTTGTTCTATTTGGTTTTCATGTGGCCATTTAGAAATTACAGCACGAAAGATATTCAGATTACAGAGATTCCACATTTCAATAAGAAGATACAGACCATACTGAAGCTTCTTCTTGTAACATATGGTGTATATTTTGTTCTTTTGTTGAAGGTTGCTCTGTATGTGTATACGCAAGGTATCGGTGAGGCGTATGATTCTTTCCATAATGATGGAGAGTCACTTTATTCTTATTCTAATTTCGAACAAAAGATAGTTTGGATTTGCAGTTCTTTATACGACTGGACATCTCCCATTATATTGTTATATGCTTTATATGGAATTATCTCGAACAAAAATGGATGGAGCAGAAGATTCAACTCTTTTTGTTTGTTGCTTATAGTTATAATGTTTTTTCTAAGTTGTGTTTCTACGGGAAGACGTGGAGGAACATTCTTTTTTATAGTACGTATGTTGTTAGTGTTTGTTCCTTTTTGGTATCAATTTCCAAAGAAGGTAAAAGCCGTAATTATGGGTTACCTACCATGGGTCGTTCTTTTGTTCTTTTTATATGCGGTATCCATGACCTTGTATCGAACTGAAGGCTCTACTTCTGAAACGCCTTTAACTCAAGTTTTACGTTATTTAGGAGAACCTTATCCTCATTTAGGAAATGCATTTTGGAACAAAGTGATTGTGTATCCAATGGGAGCACGATTATTTCCTTTTGTAATAGAGCCAAGTACTATAATTACCAGTACTAAATCCTTGGGAGAGCAACATATAATTTGGGAATCAATAACAGGTGTGCCAATCCTTAATTATAAGACACTATATGGAGATTTCTATGTAGATTTTGGGCCGTATATTCCGTTTGCTGTTATTTTTGTATATTCTTTAATCTTAAAGAGTTTTACCTCTCAAGGAAAAGTGAAATTTGCAGCTTATCCTGTCCTCTATTATTATATAGTCTGGGCATCTACGGCACCATTGTGGTTTAGTATGCGAGATTGGACAGGTGTTAAAAATTTATTGGCTTCCATCATATTATATTACATTATTAAAGCGATCGTAAGAAAATGAATAACATCAGCAAAATCCACGACTGTTATGGCTGTGGCGTATGTGCCACGGCTTGCGGTCGAAAGATTATAGAGATAAGTCTGAATGAGAACGGCTTCTATGAGCCACACATTACGGATGAGGAGCGATGCACGGAGTGTGGCATCTGTACCGAGGTTTGTGCCTACTTGCACGATGACCTCTCTCTCAAAGAAACGGAGATACATCCATACGCCGCATGGAGCAAAGACCATTTGGTAAGAAGAAAATGCTCTTCGGGCGGTGCAGGCTTTGAGATTGGTAAATATCTCTTGGGACAAGGCTATAAGGTTTGTGGTGTTCGCTTTGATGCCGACAAGAACAGAGCCGAGCATTATATCGCCACCACCGTGGAAGAACTTATCCCAAGTGCTGGCAGCAAATACATTCAGAGTTATACCGTGGATGGATTCAAGGCTGTCAACCGCAAAGAGAAATATTTGGTTACAGGTACGCCTTGCCAGATAGACTCCTTCCGCAGATATATTAAGAAGTTTCACTGTGAAGACAACTTTGTGTTGCTCGACTTCTTCTGTCATGGTGTACCCTCCATGTTGGTATGGCAGAAATACACAGAGTGGGCGGAGAAGCAAGTGGGCAAAATCACATACGCCTCTTGGCGCAATAAGTGGACGGGTTGGCACGATTCCTGGGCTATGGGCATAGACGGAGAGGAACATGGCGAGAAAATCGATTGGCACGACTCTTATGATATATTAATAAGGGAAAAAAAAAGTTATATAGAGTCAAGGCTATCGCAAGGTGACATGTTTTATGCCCTCTTCTTGGGCGATTGTTGCTTGGGGAAACAGTGCTATGAGCATTGCAAATACAAGTTAGACCAGTCGTCAGCAGATATTCGAATAGGCGATCTTTGGGGCACTACTTATAAAGACAATGAGGATGGAGTGAGCGGAGCGGTTGCGTTTACGGCTAAAGGCAATGAAATATTGAGAGCTACCAATTGTGAATTGATAGAGCATGAATTTAGTGTCATATCAGAAGGACAAATGAAGCATCAACCGAAGAGCCCAAAATATTACAAGCAGATTTTGGATTTATTGAAAAACGGAACTATCGAAGCTGCAATACATTATTTAAATAATTATCGAAAGAGACAAAGAAGATTGGGGTATTTAAAAAATCCCATGCGAATTTTCAAGGCATTACTAAGGAGAATAAAATGAAGAAAGTAGGTATTTTAACAACATTCAGACAACCTAACTGGGGGTCTGTTTTGCAAGCGTATGCTTTGCAGCAGGTGATCAATGATTTAGGGTATGACTCCGAACTTATAGATTACAGATATCCTAATAAATTTCATTGGAAACGAGGAAAAAAATGGGGCAAACCTGCACCAAAAACATTGAGAAATACTTTAAAAGAATTAAAAGATAAAATATTGATTTTTTTAGGTGTTCGTTCAGCTCCAATGATGGATTTACTCAATTCTTTTATAGATCGAGAAATGAAGGTCTCCAAGCCTATCTTGTCGTACGATGATCTTCATGCCAATCCTCCTATTTATGACATTTATGTTTCAGGTAGTGACCAAATATGGAATCCTAATACGATGTTGGGAGATTTGAGTTATATGTTTGATTTTGCTCCACTTAATAGTAAAAAGATATCTTATGCTTCTTCTTTTTCATGTAAGTCGATTCCTTCAAAGTTAAAAAAGCAATATGAGGAAAGTCTTTCTGATTTTTATGCATTATCTGTACGGGAGAATAATGGAAAGGATATTATCAAGGAACTTTTAGGACGAGATGCGAAGGTCGTATTAGATCCAACCCTTCTAATAACAAGAGTGTATTGGAATGCCATTGCAGATAAGGCTTCTAATGTAAAATTACCAAAGCAATATATTTTATGTTATATGTTGTCTTATACATTTGAGGTTGATAAGCCTATGGGACAGCTACTTCAATTAGTACAAGACAAATGCAAAATGCCAGTTATTGCATTAAACAAAATACCAAACTCCTTTCATGGTGATATAGTGAATTTGCCAAAATCTTATAATAGAGGTATTGAAGAATTCCTTTATCTTATCAAAGAGTCATCAATAATTGTTTCTTCTTCTTTTCATGGAACGGCATTTGCTTTGAATTTTGGAAAGCCTTTGGTTGCAATGGGAGCCAGAAACGAAGATGACAGAGTCCTTTCTTTGTTAAGCAATATGAATATGACCAGGCATTTTGTCTATTCTGACAATATTTCAAGTGCTAATATTGAAGTTTATTATGATGAAAGCAAAGAACAAAGCATATTACATTCTTTACGCACAGATTCCTTAAGCTTCTTGAAAGACAGTTTGGAGTAAACTTTAGATTTCACTTATTCGTAAAAATATGATAGTAAAGATTTTAAAAAAAGTAAAAAGGAAAGTATATGTAGATACCAAACCTTTCTTTAAGATGCTTTTTTATAATAGCATTTGCAAATGGTGGATAATACTCTTTGGTTCACATGATAAGAGAAAATTAAAATATCGTGTCTCGTTATGTCTGATTTTTAAAAACGAAGCCCCCTTCTTGAAAGAGTGGCTAGATTATCACCTAACAGTCGGTGTGGAGCATTTCTATCTCTACAACAACAACTCAGATGATGATTTCAAACGAGTTCTTGAACCATATATAAAAAAGGGAACTGTTGCTTTAATTGATTGGCCATATAACCATTCTCAATTTAAGGCTTACAAACATTGTTATGAAAATTTCCGTAATGAGACTAATTGGATTTCATTTTTGGATGCAGATGAGTTTTTTGTTCCGAAATATGCAGATACCATAGAAGAATGGTTGGCTTCTTTCGATAAATATCCTGCAGTGAACATCCATTGGCGCATGTTTGGAACTGGCGGTCAGTTAAAACATGATTATTCAAAAAATGTTATAGAGCAATATTTTACATGCTTTGACGAACTTTATTCACATGGAAAATGTTTGATAAATACTCGTTATGATATTGCAAGTTTTGATCTATGGCATGTACACCATCATACATATATGAAGTATCCTATAGCTGGAATAAAAATGACTTTGCCTGCTATTAATCAATTTGGGTATATATGTGTAGTGGATAAAACTTGGGGCGGAGGTACGCATAAACAAGATAATGCATCGATGTTGATAAATCATTATTTTACCAAGTCTTGGGACATATATAGTGCTAAGATGCATAGAACGGATGTTCTTTTTAAGAATAATCCTAAAGAAGACTATAATTATTTTTATAAATATGAAATGAAATGCAGAAAAGAGGATTATACAATTCGTAGATTTCTTATCCGCATGAAAATCAATCAAGGACTGATTAGATAAGTATTATGACAACATCATTTATAGGCTATGCCAATGACAAACAAATAAGATATTCATCTTCGTCTGGCGGTATAATAACTGCTGTCATAAAATATTTGTTTGAGGCCAAAAGGATAGATTCTTTTTTAGGGTGTACATTCAATGTTGAAAAATGTTGTTATGAACCAACTCTGATACACTCTTATGCAGATTATGAGTTAGCTGGGTCTGTTTATCAAGAAATGGATCTCATCCCATTTGTTAAGGAACATTTAGCAGAGATAAAGAAAACCATTTTGGTTGTTTGTTCACCATGTTTGGTAAAGGCTTTCAAGAACATTTTGAAAAAAAATGGATTAGAGGCAATAATTATTGATTATTTTTGTTCGGGTCAAACGACAATAGAAGGAACGTATTGTTATTATCGTTTTATGAACATTGCTAAAAAGGATGTGTTGAATATTCGTTATAGAGGTAATGGATGGCCCAATGGAATAGAAATAACATTGCGTTCAGGTGAGATGATAAGGCGAGCAAATTACTCCGAACCGTGGAGCACTATTCATGGATCAGAGTTGTTTCGTCCCAAGCGATGCTTCTATTGTAAGAATGTTGAATCTGAGCATGCTGATATTTCTGTAGGTGATCCTTGGCTGAAAGAGTATATTGACACAGATACAATCGGTAGTTCATTGTTTTTGGTACATTCTGCTTTGGGACAATCAATAGTCCAAGAAATGTCAAGTAACAATAAGATTGTAGTTAAGTCGGTTGATTATGAACTGTTTGAAAAGTCACAAAGACCTTCTCTTCGCAGAAAGAGTATGGTTAGTGACATGAAAAGCTATTATGATTTAGTTATTAAGATCATAAATATAAAATCGTATTCTAAATGGGCAAAAAAGAATCATAAAAATATGAAGAGACATATATGGATTATGAACCATATTGTTCGTCCATATTCATCAATGAAGAAAATGAGTAAATTTGATATATTTAAAAAGATAGTTGGAAAGATTAAATCTGGGGGGGCAAGAATCTATTGGAAAAAGAAGATTGGCTCAATCGGGGAAAATTGGTATAAGGGTGAGCATGTAACGATGCAAAATCCACACTGCTTGTTCTTTGGAAATAACGTTGGTATAGGCAAATATACTTACTTTATGCCTTGCTGCAATTTCCTTGGAACCGAGTATCATCCTAAGATAACTGTCGGTGATGGCACATGGATTGGTATTCGCAACAGTTTTGCTGCTATTCATGGTATCACCATAGGTAAGAATGTCCTCTTTGCAGGATATGTACATGTTACTGACCATAGTCATGGTTATGAGGATATTACCAAACCAATATCCAAGCAGCCGTTAATTTCCAAAGGACCAGTTGTTATAGAAGATAATTGTTGGTTAGGATTTAATAGTGAGATACTTTCTGGTGTACATATTGGACGAAATTCCGTGGTAGCTGCTCATGCTGTTGTAACCAAGGATATTCCACCATATAGTATAGTAGCAGGTAATCCTGCTAGAATAGTGAAACAATATAATTTTGAAACACATGAGTGGGAAAAATATAAATAATAAGAAGTATGTCATAATCTCAGGTCTAGATTTGAAGGATAACAATAGAGGTACTGCGGCTTTGGGATATGGTTCCTTTTATTTCCTCAAGGAAAAAGGCTACCTGAAAGATGATGACATTGTCGTAATTTTTAAATACTACAATAATTTCTTGAAGAAAGAGAATACTTCGGGCAAAGAATATTTTGTAGAATGTGATGGCAAACAGGTGAAATGCAAAGAGATTCCTGTTTTCAGAATTGAAAAGAAGCTGTTAGATAAATTTGGGATTCTTTTGCCTTTTACGAGATTTGGACGAATTGTAAGCAATTTGAGATGGGTGGCAGCCATAAATGGAGGTGATGGTTTTTCGGATATATATAGCACACCGACATTTTTGAGCCGTCTGCATGAAACCAATATTGCTATGAAATACCATGTCCCTGTTATTATCCTTCCACAAACCATAGGACCTTTCAAGGAACAAGCCAATAGAGATATTGCAAACAAAATTTTACGTTATGCAAGCAAAATTTTTGTTCGTGACGACAAGTTTGTGGAAGAATTTAAAGAGATGGGATTGAAATATGAAATAACAAAAGACTTGTCTGCCTATATGAAACCACAACCATTTGATATAGACATATTACCAAATGCCGTGGGAATAAATGTGAGTGGACTGACTTATAGTAATACTTTCAGAACGCTTTCAGGGCAATTCTCAACTTATCCATATTTGATTAAGGCAATAATTAAGTACTTCCAAAGCCAAAATGTACCTGTTTATTTGATTCCTCACTCATATAATTATCATCAACCAGAGGAGTCAAATGATGATATGATCGTAATACGAGACCTGTATGGAAAGTTAGAAGATAATACTAACGTTTATGTCGTGGATCGAGACTTGATTTCTCCTCAAGTAAAATATGTCATCTCTCAAATGCAATTCTTCATCGGAACTCGTATGCATGCCAATTTCGCAGCTATTTACACAGGTGTTCCTCTTTTTGGATTGGCTTACAGCTACAAGTTCCAGGGGGCTTTCGAGGCAAATGGAATTTATGATAGTACAGCTATGATAAATAATATAGATGAGAAAGCGTGTGATGCTATTGTCAAGAAAATAGCTGATAAATATAGCGAAAGTTGTGTGGAAAAGGCATAGATTTAATAGATTTAATTGTATAATTTGAAATAATAATATGAAACCAAAAATTGTAGCGTTATATCTTCCTCAGTTTTATGCATTTCCTGAAAATGATGCATGGTGGGGAAAAGGTTTTACTGAGTGGACAAATGTAGGCAAGGCCAAGCCATTGTTCAAAGGGCATCAGCAGCCAAGAGTTCCAGCGGATTTGGGCTATTACAACTTGAAAATGCCTGAAGTTCGTGAACAACAAGCAGAAATGGCACGTAATGCAGGTGTTGAAGGATTTATGTACTGGCATTATTGGTTTGGTAATGGTAAACGATTGATGTGGGAAGTTTTCGATGAGGTGTTGAAGACTGGCAAACCGGATTATCCTTTCTGCTTGGGATGGGCTAATCATTCTTGGTTTGCCAAAAACTGGAATTCTGATGGAACAACAGGAGGAGACAAATTATTGATTGAGCAAACTTATCCTGGTAAAGAAGATTATCGTAAGCATTATGAGTATGTACTCCAAGCGTTTAAAGATCATCGTTATATAAAAATAGATGGAAAACCTTGGTTTCACGTCTATAATCCTACCGATCTGCCTGATGAATTTATTACTCTTTGGAATAAGTGGGCTAAAGAGGATGGATTTAAAGATGGTATTTATTTTACTTGCCGTGTTGATACAGGTCATACTGGAAATTGTGATAAGCAGTATTGGCTTAACAAAGGGTATTCTGCAATATTGCCAGACCGCTTGAAGGATCACTTGAAACAAAGTCAGGTTAATTATGCAGTGAACAGAATAAAGGAAATTGTTAAAGGTTGGATGCATATCCCTGTCTTTTATTGTGATTATGGTAAGATGTATCATTATCTTATCAATAAAGAATATGATTCTGCTGAAGATGTAATACCAACTGTTGTTCCGAACTATGATCATTCTCCAAGAAGTGGAAAGAATGGTTTTATTATGGGTAATGCCACTCCTGAGAATTTTGGCAAGCACTTGAAAGATGTAACAGAAGTCTTGGCAAATAAGAAAAATCCAATTTGTCTTTTAAGATCTTGGAACGAATGGGGTGAGGGAAATTATGTAGAGCCTGATTTACTTTATGGTCATGGCTATTTGGAACAAATTAAAAAGTATTTTGGTTAATATCTTGATTAATAATTATGGTTACAATGTATATTGGTGGTGGTTTGGCGAACAAGATGTTTCAATATGCTTTTTCGCTTGCCATCAAGAAAAAAGGTTATGATGTAGTGTATGACACTATTACCTTCAAGACAGAGTTTGTACATGACAGAGTAGAACTTGACGACATTTTTCCAAATGTCAACATGAATAAAATCTCAAAGTCTGACTATTGGGCTGCTGGCAAGCAGAATAAGTTAGCTCGTTTGGTTAAGCGAATCAGCCCAAAGTATATAACGGAACATGCTTATCTTTTTAATGATAAGGTTTGGGAACAGATAGAGCCTACTTGCTATTTGGAGAGTAGTTGGCAGGATGAAAACTACTTTGTGTCCGCTGCTGATGAAGTTCGTCAGGCTTTTGTTTTTCCACCATTTGAGGATGAGAGAAACGTAGAGGTTGCAAAAGCAATGGCATCATCTAATTCTGTGGCTATACATATCCGTAAGGGTGATGGTTATGGTACATGGAATATTTTCAGTAATACATGTCCGAAAGAATACTATGATAAAGCGTTGGGGTATATCAAAGAGCATGTTGAGAACCCTAAGTTTTTCATCTTTACAGACAGTCCTGATGTAGTTAAGGAGTATCTTGATATAGAAGACTACACTTTGATAAATTGGAATCCTACGTCAGGCAAGGGTAACTATTGGGATATGCAGTTGATGAGCTGTGCTAAACATAATGTTATTGCTAACAGTACATACAGTTGGTGGGGAGCATGGTTGAATAGCAATCCAAGTAAAATAGTAATTGGTCCTAAATATTGGTTTAATCCAGAGTGTAAGTTAGGAGATATTAATCATGTCGTACCAAACCATTGGATAAAGTTATGAATGTAATATTTCTTCATAGAGTATGGCCAGTATATGGCGGTGGTGAGACTGTTACAATATGTCTTGCCAATGAAATGGTGAAACGAGGTTTTAAAGTGCACATTGCCTATTTCAAAGATTCTGATAGTAGTAAGGAGATACCTTTTATTGATGCAAGAATTAAGGTGCATCGTATAGGGAACATTAAATTTAATGAACTATCAGGTGACTTCTTCATAAATAAGACGGATGCTAAAGTGGCTTCCGAAGGCTTAATTTCATTGATCAAGCAGTATGATATTAATATTGTGCATAATCAATGGTGGCCAGTAGAGTTTTTACAGGGTGTACATCAGCAAACTAATGCTAAGATTGTGAAAACTTTGCATATGGATGTGGATATCAAAAAAGCTTTCGACTTTTCTGGAGTAAAAGGAAATATCATAAAGCTATTCTATCCATTATATCGTATGGCTGAGAAACGGAAAAACATTTGGAGATGCAATAAATATTATAAATATAGTGATTGCTTTAATTTTCTGGCTCCTTGTTTCTTACGTTCTTATGCATCTTTGAGTGGAAAGCGAGAAGATGATCCTAAACTCAACTTTGTTTATAACCCTTTGGTGTTTAATCAGGCAATATCTCAAGAAGAACGAAAGAAAAAGGAAAATATAGTATTGGTTGTTGGACGTCTTAGTGAGCGTCATAAGAAAATAACAAGAATCTTGGAATCTTGGAAAGTTGTAGAGCAAGATTCCAAATTTGCTACTTGGAAACTTCAAATCGTTGGTGATGGTGAGAGTCGTGGCATGTATGAGGATATTATCAAGAGGAATCATCTGAAACGTGTAGAAATGCTTGGTTTCCGACAACCTCTTCCTTATTATAAGAAAGCTAAAATATTTCTTATGACATCTGCTTATGAGGGTTTTAGTATGTCTCTTATAGAAAGTCAACAGAATGGTATTGCATTAATTGTAATGGATAGCTTCGAATCTCTTCATGAGGTTGTCACCAATGGAGAAAATGGAATCATTGTAAAAGACGGGGATGTTGCAGAATTTACAGAAAATTTAAAGAAATTGATGTTAAATGATAATTTACGTAATCGTCTTGCTGATAAAGGATTGGAAACTTGTCAACGATTTACGGTAAGTAATTTGGTAGATAAATGGGAAACTATATATAATGGATTGATGAAACAATGATACATATATTTGATTTGTTGGGTTCTTATTGCGGTATGCACTATTATGATATCGCGTTTGCTGATGTTTTACAACAAAGAGGTCATCGATGTTTAGTGCATTCCAATTTTGAACATAAGGGTGTTAGCGAGGTTTATTTTCCCCAATTCTTCAGCTGTAACAAAATACTTGGCTTATTGAGGTTTTTATGTGCATATTTTAGATTTTTTGTTTTTGTTTTGACACATCAGAACGAAAAAATAGTTTATCTAACTTATGGTGAGTTATATGAATTACCTTTTCTTTATGCTTTGGCTTTGTCTAAGAATGGGTGGGTTGATGTACATGAGATACATGCCTTGAAGTATAAAGATGATTCCAAAGTATCAAAAATGTTTGAAGGTTTATATAAAAAACGCATTCATCATGTTATATATCATTCTCAACGTACCTATGATATATTGAAAAATGATCGTCTTGATATGGTATATGTGCCTCATTTCAAATACGTTTTTCAACGCACTTATGATGAAAAGAATATTTCTGAAGATATAAAGAAAAGTTTTTGTTCTACTTTATCTAAATTCCTGTTTTTTGGTAATCTTAGCACAGTAAAAGGTATTGATACTGTTATTGATGTTTTTAAGAAATTAGATAAAACAAATGATTTCGAGTTAGTTATAGCAGGAAAAAATGTGGAGAACATAGACTTCTCCCCGCTAAGAAGTGATAAGATCAGAATTTTTGATAGACATATAAATGATGATGAATTAGTTTATCTTTATTCAAAAACTGATTATATTCTTCTGCCTTATAAAAAATCTTCTCAAAGTGGAATTTTTGCGATGGCGGCTTATTTCCATAAAGCCATGATATTGTCTGATATTCCTTATTTTGAGAGTATGATTCAGGAATTCCCAAGTTTTGGATTCATTTCTTCTTTGGCGAAGTATGAGGAATGTGTAGAATCTGTTATTGCAAATCGAAAACAGAATTACTATTTACAGGAAGACTGTGATAGATTCGAAATGAAAAAAGAAATCGATAATTTTGTAAATAATTTTGCTAAAAGAAAATAGTATGAAAGTAGTTCTTCTTGCGGGAGACTTCGGCTCTCGTATTTCCGAGGAATCTCAATTCAAGCCAAAACCGATGATTGAGCGATGTATTCTCCTTCTTATCACCCTTATTAGGATGATGGGTACAAGGGTGTAAAAAATCAAACATATCAATCTTTTGGAAAAGATGGATTAAGGAAAAGAAAATTATATATTGATATGGAAGTGATAAAGACTGATATTGAAGGCGTGCTTATCATAGAGCCTCGCCTTTTTAGAGATGCTCGTGGCTATTTCTTCGAGAGTTTTAGCGTGCGTGAGTTTAAAGAGAAAGTGGAGCCATTGGTTGGCTACAAGGTGGAGTTCTGCCAGGACAACGAGAGCATGAGTTCTTATGGTGTAATGCGAGGCTTGCATTTCCAAAGACCTCCGTTTACACAGAGCAAGTTGGTGAGATGCGTGAAGGGTAGAGTGCTGGATGTTGCCGTAGATATCCGCAAGGGGTCGCCAACATACGGTAAGCATGTGGCGGTGGAACTGACGGAGGATAATCATCGTCAGTTCTTTATTCCTAAGGGCTTTGCGCATGGTTTCGCTGTGTTATCGGAAACTGCGGTATTCCAGTATAAGTGCGATAACTTCTATCATCCAGAAGCTGATGGAGGTATCTCTATCTTGGATGAATCTCTTGGTATCGATTGGCGCATTCCTACGGAACATGCTAATCTTTCGGAAAAGGATACGAAACATGAGGTGTTGAAGGACTTTGATAGTCCTTTTGAATACTAAATGTAGATTTATACAAATAAAAACAAATACTAATCATTTAACATTAAGACAATGAAGGGAATAGTATTAGCAGGTGGTAGCGGTACTCGTTTGTATCCTATCACAAAGGGTATCAGCAAGCAGCTGATTCCAATCTTTGATAAACCGATGATTTATTATCCTATCTCGGTTTTGATGTTGGCAGGTATCCGTGAGATTCTGATTATCTCAACTCCATTTGATCTGCCAGGTTTCAAGCGTCTCTTGGGTGATGGTAGTCAGTTTGGAGTGAAGTTCGAGTATGCGGAGCAGCCTTCTCCTGACGGATTGGCTCAGGCATTCATCATCGGTGAGAAGTTCATTGGTAATGATTCAGCTTGTCTTGTATTGGGAGATAACATCTTCCATGGTGCAGGTCTTAGCCAGATGCTGCATCAGGCAGTAGTAGATGCTGAGCAGAATAGTAAAGCTACCGTCTTTGGTTATCGTGTAAGCGACCCGGAGCGATATGGTGTGGCTGAGTTTGATGAACAAGGCAATTGTCTCAGCATCGAGGAGAAGCCAGAGCATCCTAAGAGTAACTATGCAGTGGTGGGCTTGTACTTCTATCCTAACAAGGTAGTGGAAGTAGCCAAGCATATCAAGCCATCTGCTCGTGGTGAGTTGGAAATCACAACGGTGAACCAGGAGTTCTTGAAAGATAAGCAGCTGAAGGTACAGACCATGGCTAGAGGATTCGCTTGGCTCGATACCGGAACCCATGATTCCCTTTCTGAGGCATCCACCTTTATCGAAGTTTTGGAGAAGCGCCAGGGCTTGAAGGTAGCTTGCTTGGAAGGTATCGCATACCGTCAGGGATGGATAACGGCAGAGAAACTTCGTGAGGTGGCACAGCCAATGCTCAAAAATGATTATGGAAGATATCTGCTTTCGATATTGGATGAAGACAATCACGCATTAAAGAGAAATTTAGAATACTAGGTCATGAATATTTTAGTAACAGGTGCTAACGGTCAGCTTGGAAATGAAATGCGCATCGTTAGTCAAAATACAACAGATCATTATATCTTTACCGATGTTAATCAGGTGGAAGGTTTGGAAACTACCTATCTTGATATCACCGATATGGATGCCATCCGCAAGATGGTGAAGGAGAATGATGTGAAAGCCATTGTGAATTGCGCAGCATGGACCAATGTGGATGCCTGCGAGACTGATGAGAAACTGGCTGCATTGGCAGAAAAGCTCAATGCGGTTGCTCCTGAGAATCTGGCTAAGGCGATAAAGGAGGTTGATGGCTTACTCATCCAAATCTCTACAGATTATGTCTTTGGTAAGGAACCCTATAATGTGCCATGTAATCCAGACCAGAAGGGAACACCTACTGGCGTATATGGAACTACGAAGCTTCATGGTGAACAGAAGATAATGGCCACTGGCTGTGATTATGTGATTATCCGTACGGCTTGGCTGTATTCTGAGTTTGGTAAGAACTTCTGCAAGACAATGCTTAACCTGACGGCAACCAAGCCACAGTTGAAGGTAGTCTTCGACCAGTGTGGTACTCCTACATACGCACTTGATTTGGCTGATGCCATCATCACCATATTGGATAAGGTAAAGGCTGCCCAGAGCAAGGATGAATATGTAGGAGTTTATCATTTCTCAAATGAGGGTGTTTGCTCTTGGTATGATTTTACCCAGATGATTGCAAGAATCGCTGGTCATACGGAATGCGATATCCAGCCATGTTATAGCTCGGAGTATCCTTCTCCTGTAACTCGTCCTGCTTATTCCGTATTGGACAAGCGAACCATCAAGGAGACCTTTGGTGTTAAGGTTCCTTATTGGGTGGATTCTTTGGAGAAGTGTATTGCTAATTTGAAAGAAGCAAAGTAATTCTTAATTATAAATTATTAATTGAAATGAAGAATATCGTTATCACGGGCGGTGCAGGTTTCATCGGCTCACACGTAGTACGCCTTTTTGTAAATAAGTACCCAGAATACAATATCATCTGTCTTGATAAGTTGACATACGCAGGTAATTTGGCAAACCTCAAAGATATTGAAGATAAGCCAAACTACAAGTTCGTTAAGATGGATATTTGCGACTTCGATAGTTTCTTGAAGTTGATGCAAGATGAGCATGTTGATGGTATCATCCATCTCGCTGCTGAGAGCCATGTAGATAGAAGTATCAAGGATCCTTTCACCTTCGCTCATACCAACGTGATGGGTACCCTGTCTCTGCTCCAGGCTGCCAAGATTTACTGGGAGAGTCTTCCTGAGGGTTACGAGGGCAAGCGCTTCTACCACATCTCTACTGATGAGGTTTACGGTGCATTGAAGATGACTCATCCTGAGGGTATTCCTGCTCCTTTCACCACCAAGGCATCAAGCGGTAAGAACCACGAGGCTTACGGCGAGGAGTTCTTCGTAGAGACTACCAAGTACAATCCTCACTCTCCATACTCAGCATCTAAGGCAAGCTCAG
>ERZ1023886.120-NODE-120-length-34753-cov-24.796530_pt1 | contig 34753 bp, 57 predicted proteins | sample MGYA00380395_ERZ1023886 | MGnify/ENA primary metagenome ERZ1023886 (study PRJEB33179, sample SAMN07449002) | human gut metagenome | biome: Human-gut; feature: Human associated habitat; material: Faeces | host: Homo sapiens | place: India: Bhopal | collected... | reverse complement strand
CAGGGTCTCAAGGGAGACACAGGCGCACGAGGGCCGCAGGGTCTCAAGGGAGACAAGGGAGACACAGGCGCAAAGGGAGACAAGGGAGATGCAGGTATTACAGTGCCTGCATCTGGGCTTTTCTCGCTTGGTGTAGATAACGATGGGAACCTTGTCGCATATTACAGCGACGCAGCAAGCACCCCACCAAGATTCGAATACGATAGAAGCACTGGAAACGTCTATTATATAATTCAGGAGGGATAACATGGCTAAAATCGTCATTGGCAACGTCAAGGGCAAGGACGGGCGCGGCATCTCGAAAATTATCAAGACCGCGAGCACGGGAACCGTCGATACCTACACAATCACATACACCGACAGCACCACGAGCACTTTCACTATCAACCACCCAGACAGCATTTCGCTTCAGCGACAAATCGTCCCGAGCGCGGCGGTGGAATCTTCTACAACCGCTTCGCAGGCGTACGCGGCTGGCAATTACGTGGTGGTCAACGGCGTTCTGCGCAAGGTGACGGCTGCAATCGCCAAGGGCAATACCATCGGCAATTCGAATTCGACTGCCACGACGGTAACGGGGGAGCTTGATACCATCTGGAATTCCGTATCCCGCGTCTTGGCGAAGCCGGGAATCACCTTAAACGGCACGGTCGCCGTGCCAGGGCTCAAGAAGCGCGCGGCGGTGACCGTCGTATTCGGGCACGGACAGCACGCCATTATGCCCACGGCGGACGGGACGCACGTCGTTTCTGGCGCAATGGGCGGCAACGGCAGCTATTCGGTTACGACGGCCAACGCGACGGCACATGTGTCCGGCGAGACTGTGACATTCAATGACGTCGGGTACAACACATACTTGTCACACGGACTCGGCTCCGCGCTTACGCTCGCCGCCGGCGACAAAGAGACAATCACCGCGATATACGGCTAGCATTCCGTATCACGCTCAATGCATCGGTAAATATCCTGAGTAGAATAGGAGATAGACATGGCAAAGACTTACAAGTTCGCAGATGGAAAGACTTATGATTTCACAGATGCGAGCACCGCGCTCGATTGCGTTGCTGTGGTGAAGACCTTCGCGGAGCTTGATGCGATTCGCGCCGAGTTCACCGAGGACAGCCTGAAGGGCGCGGAGTTCGACGGCACCGTTGTGCAGCACCTCGTGCCAGTTTCCGTGAAGGCAGAGACGGACGGCGGGAACATCGTCGCCCATTTCGCCAACCGCGTGAAGGGACAGGACGAAATCAACGCCGAGCAAATCAGTGAGCTGCAGGAAGCTGTGGCGACCATCGTGGAAGGGGCATAGAATGGGTTACATCTACGCGCGATTGATTTATAAGGGTCTTCGCACTTTCGACAGCGTTCCCGAGAAGTACAAGGACGCCACGAAGGCCGCGTACAAGGACATCTACGGCATCGAGCTTGAATAGCGCCCATGCGCATCGGCGGAGCATGACCGCCAGAAAACAACATGCCAACTGCGCGACATGAGACAACGCGCTGCTAGAATGAGGGGGGGTGCAGCGATGCGCCCCCCCTTGGCATATACGGAGGTGCATCTATGATTAGGGTTTTCGAAGCGACCGACAAGAGCTTCACCACCAACGGCGATATCGTCGTTCTGCCGACGAAGGCCAAGGTCACGAAGAAGGACAACGGCGATTACTACCTCGATTTTGAAGCGAGCACCAAATATGCCGACCATCTTACGAGCGGGAAGATAATCGTCGCGGACACACCGCAGGGCGCGCAGGCGTTCCGCATATCGGACGTTACCAAGAAGAGCACCAAGGTTTCGCTCAAGGCGTGGCATGTTTTCTACGACTCCAAGAACTACCTCATTGCCGATTCGTATGTCGTTGACATGACGGCAAACTCGGCGCTCGACCACCTGAACGAAGCCACGGAGCCGAAGAGCGAGTTCGTAACCATCTCGGACGTGCAGACGATTGACTCGTTCCGCTGCGTCAGAAAGTCGCTTTACGAAGCGATTCAAACGGTTATCGAGCGCTGGGGCGGGCATCTGGTGCGCGATAATTTCCGCATCGAGCTTCGCCAGTCAATCGGGGCAGACAATGGCGTGACCGTCAGGTACCGCAAGAACCTGAAGGAGCTGACGTGCAAGTACGATTGGAGCAGCGTCGTAACGAAGCTGCTGCCAGTCGGCAAGGACGGCATTCTGCTGAACGACCAAGACCCGAGCGCGTCAATCTACGTCGAGAGCGAGCAGAAATGGGACATACCGTTCACCAAGACCGTCTCGTTCTCGCAATCCTCAATCGAGAAAGACGATTACGGCAACGACGAGACGGCATACCGTAAAGCACTTGTCGATGACCTGAGAAGGCAGGCACAGGACTACGTCAACGCAAACTGCGTGCCGAAGGTCAACTACACGTTGAAGGCCAACCTCGAACGCGTGACCGACATCGGGGACACGGTGGAAGTCATCGACGAGCGCCTTGGCGTGCACATCCTGACAAGCGTCATCGGGTTCACCTACGACTGCATTCTCGGCAAGTACACCGAAATCGAGTTCGGGAACTTCCAGAAGACGCTCAGCGGGCTTGCTGGGTCGCTCCAATCGTCAGCACAGAGCGCCGCCCAGAGCACGGTCAACAACGCGATTCAAGGGGTCGCCGACACTGTGACCCAGAGCATCACGCAGTCGATGGGTGCTTCCTACGTCATCTACGACGGCTCGAAAATCATGGTGCTGGACTCGCTGCCGAAGGAGGACGCGCACAACGTAATCATGATTAACGACAACGGCATCGCCTTCTCGCGCAACGGAATCGCCGGGACTTTCGAGAGCGCGTGGGGCATCGACGGCACGATGAACATGCAGAATATCAACGTCATCAATTTCGTGGCCGATTTAATCAAGGGCGGCACGCTGAAGCTGGGAGGTACCGAAAACGGCAACGGCGTGATGGAGGTTCGCTCGGCGGGCGGCTCGCTGCTGGGACAGCTCGACAAGGACGGGCTTCGCATGTGGGCCAACGACGGCTCGCGAATCGAAATCAACGCTTCGCAGGGGCTTGTCGGCTACGACGCGCAGGGAAACGCGACCTACGGCGTTACCGACGGCGTGTTCTACATGGCGAACGGGTACATCAACAGCTCGCTCGCTGTCGGCGGCTTGCTCAAGATGGTACCGATTCAGACGAACGCAAGCACTGGCATTGCGTTCGTCGCGCTGGCATAGGAAGGGGGAAATCGAATGGCATCAAGCGGCAGCATCACAGGCGCATATCGAGGTTACACGCTGCGGGCTGATTGGAGCGCTGTTCAGAACGCGGCTGGCAATTATTCCGACGTGACGGTCAAGCACACGCTGGTCATCGGCTCCGCGTACTCGCTGAACATCGCTTCTCGCACGAACACATGCTCTGTCGGAGGTGTCTCGCAGGGATACACCTCTGGAAGCATCAACCAGAAGGGCGGCTCGGTTCTTCTCGGCACGACCGTCCACAGGGTGTCGCATGACGCTGACGGCACGAAGACAGCGAAGATAACCGACACGTTCAACATCAACGCCACGATTGACGGCAAGAAGGTCGGGAGCATCACAGCTTCAGGCTCCATCTCGCTCGACAGGATTGCCAGAAACGCGACCATCGTGACCGCCAACGACTTCACGGACGAGACGAACCCGACGCTCACCTACAGCAACCCGTCTTCGTTCTCGTGCGACGTCTCAATCGAGTTCGAGGGCGGGAGCATCACGAGGGCCGGAGCGATAAGCGGGGCAAGCGGCTCGTACACGATGCAGCTCACCGATTCGGAGCGCACGACCCTGCGCAACGCGAGCAAGAAATCGCAGACGCTGAAGGTCACATACGTTCTGGAAACGACCATCGACGGCACGGCGTACTACTCGCGCGCTGATAGGAAGATGAACATCGTCGATGCAGCGCCCGAGCTTGGGGCGGTCTCATATGAGGACGCCAACGCGGCAACGGTGGCGGTGACTGGGGATAAGTCGCGCATCGTCCAGAACCATTCGACGCTTGCGGTGAAAGTGCCCACCGCGACAGCAAAGAAGGGCGCGACCATCGCGAGCTACACCGTCGCATTCGGTGGGGTATCAAAGACAGTTAAGAGTTCTGGGACAGTCTCGCTCGGTGCTGTCGACGTCTCGTATTCTCAGGCGCTGACAGTCACGGCAACGGACAGCCGTGGGTTCACTGCGAGCAAATCGGTTCAGGTGACCGTCGATGATTACAGCGCACCTACTGCGGTCATCGACCTGCACCGACTGAACAACTTCGAGCCTGCGACGTACATCACCGCGAACGCGCGCTACTCGTACCTGAACGGCAAGAACGCCGTGACAATCGCCGCGAAGTTCAAGAAGGTCTCGGATTCGAGCTACGGAACGCCAATCGAGTTGGCCGATTCAATCCAGTCCACGGTGACGTGCGACAGGGATTCCGCCTACGACTTCGTCGTGACCATCGCGGACAGGCTGGAATCGACCGACTACAACCTCACGCTTGGAAAGGGCATCCCGTCGTTCTTCATTGACACCCAGAAATCGAGCGTCGGCGTGAACTGCCTGCCCAGCCAATCGGACGTTCTGCAACTCGGCGATTCGGCATGGCTGACGGCTCAGGGAGCCTACCCGGTCGGGGCAATCTACCTATCAGTGACCGATACTGACCCGGCTACCCTCTTCGGCGGCACTTGGGAGCGAATCTCGCAAGGTCGATTCCTCATTGGTTCTGGAGCCAACGCAGCGAATACGACCGACTACTGGGGCGAGTACCCCGCCGGTAAAGAGAATTTCCCTGCCGGTGAGATGGGCGGCGAAGTTGAGCATACTCTCACAGTGGACGAGATTCCGGCGCACACTCACTCCGAGAGACTTGAGTGGAGCAACACCAAAGCGTGGGGACTTACCGGAACCGGGGAAGGCGCGAATGCTGTCGTTGACCAAGGCGGCGTGACGGGGGCTACTGGCGGCGGCAAGCCGCACAACAACCTTCCTCCATATCTGGTCGTGTTCATGTGGAAGCGGGTAAGCTAAGCACAAAAAAGGCGGGTAGCACTACGCTATCCGCCTATGTTTGTCTATATTCTCTGTCTGTTTATCATCGCGTTCCCTATAAATCTGGCACAAGATGATAAACATTTAGATTCTGAGAGTTACGCGCAGGCGTGGGTTCAATCCCGTGCCGCGCTCGGTCTTTTCATATTCTATTCGTTCCGCCATGCCTTTCAGCAGGCGGTTGCGGTCTTCACTGCCGAGTGTCCAGTATTCGTCCAATGCCTTTGATAGTACCGGGATTCGTTTTATGTCGCGTTCGGGTTCGGCGGCTTGCAATGCTTCAAGGCGCGCCGTCAGTTCGGCCTTTTCCGCGTTGACCTTTTGCACGCGTTGCAGGTACGTGGACCTGTCATATACGCCCGTTTCGTATGCCTCGCACGCCCTATCGAGCATTTTCTGCCGTCTGTCTATCTCTGATTCGAGTACGCGCATTTCGTTGTCGTTGTCCTTCGCCTCTGTCTCGTACCCGCTCCACACGTACGTGAGACGTTCCAATTCAGCCTGTATCGCGTCGACAACCATGCGCTCCACTATCTCCAGTTTCGTGCTCTTTGTCGCGCAGCCGAACGTCTTGCATATGAGATATTCGGCTTGCGCGCCGTTTGTGCGTTGCATGGTCTTGCCGCATTGCGAGCATACGACCAGTGAGGCCAACGGGTTGCGGTTGGTGTGCGCGTGGCGCGTGCGCGTCTCCATCGTCTTTAGCCGAGCGGCGCATTGGTCGAACGCGTCTGCGCTGACTATCGGCTCGTGTCGGCCTTGCACGTACTCCATACCACCGTTTCGAACATATGTCTCCTTTATCTCGCCGTCGATTATCCGGCGGTTTTTTATTTTCCGTTTGGTTTGCAACTCACCGAGGTATGTTCGGTTTCGTAGTATTTCGCCGATTCTCGTTCGTGTGAATTCGTTCCCCGTGCGTTGCCTTACGCCCGAAGCTTGCAGTTCGCGGAGTATGTCGTTGATTTTTGCGCCTTCTGCGTATCGGTCGAATATGAGGCGCACGACTTGCGCCTCGCTAGGGTCAGGGCATAACGTCCACCCTTTTCCGTCCTTGCGTTTGCCATACCCGTATGGTGGAACGCTGCCGATGAAATATCCGTCGCGTTGCGCTTGGAGTCTACCGCGCAGCAGACGGCGTTTAATCATCTTGTATTCGCGTCTCGACATGAACAACCCGAATTCGAAGAATTCCTCGTCGAATTCATCGTCGCCCGCAAGGTCGTAAACCTTGTTCAGGGTGATTATTTTCGTGCCGCTGAATTGGAATGTTCGGAGTATGCGTGCTTGGTCCTCCCCGTTTCCACGGCTGAGGCGTTCGAGTTCGACGCATAGGACGCCGGTATACAGTCCCATCTCCACGGCCTTCAGCAGGCGTTGCATTTGAGGGCGCGCGTCTATGCTCTCTCCCGATACGATTTCACGGTATATGTGTCTTTCGTCTATGTGTATTCCCATGTTCGCGGCCATGTCGCGGAGCATGGTTTCGTGTTTGCTTAGCGTGTTCTCTATCCCTGCTTCTTCATCTATGCGGGATTTCCTTAAGTACATCGCGTATGCCATGCATATCTAGTCCTTTCGTCGGTGTAATAAAAATTGTGCAAATAGTTGTATTTCTTCAAGTTCTTTGTCGGTGTAAATCCGGTTTGAAAAAGTTATCTCCCGTTGTGGCGTGCCGTGCACTAATTCCTCAATCGTTACACCGAAATACTCAGATAATTTAAGCAATGTCGGCAAGCTGATATTTTCGGCGCTCCGGTTGAACCATGAATTTACCGCCGATGGGCTGATGCCGCAGTCTGCCGCCATCTTTCGACGTGATACGCCTTTTGCGCTCATAAGTGCGCGAAGATTGTCGCAAAATGCCATGTCGTAAAACCCCCTTTCGTGTCGAAACGTCATCGTTCCGTGCATTTCGCCTCTTTAATATATCATGTGCGATTTGCAATGTAAACACAATCGTGCGCAAAATTGATAGAAATTTTTGCAAATCTGACTAAATTGTGTTGCAATTTGAAATTTATGGGTGTATAGTGGAGCCATACGAGATGCACACGAATGTGCGCATCGTGAACACATATGAGGAGGTGCAATGTATGTATCGCAATCTGAAAGCGGAGATAGCTCGCGCAGGCATGACCACTTGCGAGTGTGCGGAAGCCGCAGGAGTAAGCCTTGGGACTTTCTACAGGCTGCTAAATGGCTCCAGCGAGTGGAGGCTTGACGAAATGCTCAAGCTGTCACAGGCAATCGCCATGAAAAATGGGCACGCCGGTCTTGACTATCTCTTCGGGGGTGATTCAGACGGAACGACATAAACCATCAAGGGAGCATCTGGTGGCACTCTATGACCTGATAAATGAGCTACTGCCTGATGCGCCAGTCTACTACACTGACGAAGAATTGAAAGAACTAACCAACGAGGAGGGAATCGAACTGTTATGAGTATGAGCATTTACGACATCGATGGCGCAATCATCAAGCTGGTTGACGCGGACACCGGCGAGATTACCGACGAAGAGTCCTTCGACGCTTTGCAGATGGAGCGCTCGAAGAAGATTGAGAACACGGGCCTTTATTACAAGAACCTCGTTGCCGAGGCGAAGGCAATCAAGGACGAGGAAAAGGTGCTTTCCGAGCGCCGCAAGGCAGTGGAGAACAAGGCCGAGCGCATCAAGAACCTTCTCGTTTACGCGCTGAAGGGCCAGAAGTTCGAATCTCCAAGGCTCCGTTGCAGCTACCGCAAAGCCAAGAGCGTTCAGGTCGATGATTCTTTCGTCGCATGGGCGCGCGAGAACGCCTGCGATTTGCTGACCTTCAAGGAACCTACGCCCGACCGCACGGCAATCAAGGCGGCTCTTGCCGACGGGCGCGAAATCGAGCACGCCGAAATCGTCACCAACGAGAGCCTTCAGGTGAAGTGACATGCGCGAGCTGAGGGCAGACGAGATAGAGGTGCGCGTGGCGCAATGCAGCCAGAAGGGCGTGGCTCTTCTGCTGTATAAGGACAGCCGCTGCGATATGCGCATTCTGGACGAGACTTTCGGCATGACGGGGTGGCGCGACAGCTACCAGAGCATCAACGGCGAGCTGTTCTGCACAATCGAAATCTGGGACGCGGAAAAATCACAGTGGATTGCCAAGCAGTCGAACGGCACGCCGTCAAATATGGAAGCCGAGAAGGGGCGCGCCTCGGATGCATTCAAGCGTGCCGGTTTCATGCTGGGAATAGGGCGCGAGCTTTACACAGCGCCTTTCATCTGGGTTCCCGCCGATAAATGCAACATCAAGCAGGGGAAGAACGGTCGCATGCAATGCTACGACAAGTTCCGCTGCGAGAAGGTCAGAATCGAGAGCGGCCAGATAACGGGGCTTAGCATCTACAACGATACGAAGGGTTGCAGGGCATACGTCTTCGCAACCGGCAAATAGAGAGGAACGATGAAAATGGAGAGCAACATGGTACAAATCGCGACCGCTGAATACAAAAACCTGCTGAAGGCGAAGTTCGACCTTGAGATGGCCAAGGACGTCCTGCTCAACAGGGCGGGCACTGATTGGTCTGGAAAATATCTCACATGGAACGATGCGACCACCAGCGCCGTTTTCCGCCACATCATGGGGGACGCATACGACAAGAAGCTCGAAGAGCTGAACGGCAAGGGGGCGTCTACTAATGAGCATTAATCATGTTGCATTAGTAGGAAATTTGACGAGGTCACCAGAGCTTCGCAGCACGGCAAGCGGCACGCCTGTGCTGAGCTTCGGCATCGCTGTGAATGACCGGCGCAAGAACGCTTCGGGGCAATGGGAGGACGTTCCCAACTTCTTCGAGTGCGTCACCTTTGGAAACCGCGCCACGGCGCTGAGCGACATCCTTACGAAGGGCATGAAGGTCGCAATCGCGGGCAAGCTCCACTATTAGAGCTGGGAGAAGGACGGCCAGAAGCATTCCAAGGTCGATATCATCGCGCAGGAAATCGAGCTAATGCAGAACCGCAAGCCGCAGCAGGACTATCAGCCGCAGCAGCAGGCGCAGCCCGAGCCGCAGTGGAACGCCCGGCAGGCCTACGCCGAGGCCCCGCAGCCCGAGTTCTGCGACGAGGATTTGCCTTTTTAAAGACTGAAACGGGGCGGGGTGCTCTGAAGCATTCCGCCCACTCGCCTATGTAGTGGTACATAAAGAGTCTAATCAGGGAGGACGCGGAAAGATGTTCGCAGTAATGTATGAGCCAGAACGCATGAACAGAGGCCTTGTAGAGGGCGGTGTAACGCACGCGGTAAACGTAGACCGCATAGAGGACATTTACTTCTGGGGAGACATGGCGCGTGTTTGCCTTGTTTCGGGCGCGCAGTTCAACGTAACAAGGGCGGATGCGATTGCCATTCTGGATGTGCTCGACAATTGCCGCGGCGGCGCTTCAAAGGCGATTGCCGAGACGGAGGACGCTGGCAGGAGCCACGAGAGCGCGATGAGCGACGTTGCAAATCTGAAGGGGGTGACGCGGGATGATTGGTAGCACGATTGGAACAGCCGAGGAGATAATCCATTGGCTTTTCGAGCAGCCGAAGGGCGAGCAGCTTTATGAAATCAAGGAGCGCAAGCGCAAGCGCACGCTAACCCAGAACGCATACTACTGGTCGATGCTCAACCAGCTTGGGCGAGTCCTGAGAATCCCGACCTCGGAGCTTCACTTCCGCATGCTGAGGGAGCACGCGCCTTTCGAGGTCGTGAGCGTGCGTTCCGACATCGACGTGTCCGGCTACTTTCGCTATTACGAGGAAATCGGAACGGGATTCGCTGGCGGGCGCGAGTTCACCCATTACCGCGTCTACAAGGGTTCGAGCCACATGGATTCGGCTGAGTTCTCGCGCCTCATCGACGGGGCACGGGAGGAATGCGAGGCGCAGGGCATCCCGGTTCTCACGCGAGAGGAAATCGCACGGCTCAGATACATCGATGGGGAAGGATGATGAAGGAGCACAGCATTCTCGGGTGCGGCGAATGGTACGACGAGCGGCACGGTGTCCTGATTTGCTGGTACGACGAGCGCGAGCCGTGGCTCGTACGGCACGAGGTCTTCCACGGCCCGAACCGCAAGAAGTCAATCGAGCTTGGCCTGTACGTCTTCCTATCGCCAGACGCGCACAACATGAGCGATTATGCGGTGCATTTCAACCGCCCTTTCGAAGAGTACCTTCAGGCGGTTTCGCAGCAGCGGGCGATGGAGCACTATGGCTGGTCGCTCGATGACTGGATGCGGGTTATAGGCCGAAACTATATTTAGAAAGGGGGCAACGATGGTGAGCCAAAAGAAGATGGTTCTCGACTACATCAGGGAGTTCGGCAGCATCACGCCGCTGGACGCATTCAAGGACTTGGGAGTCACAAGGCTCGCGGCGGTCATCTTCGAGCTTAAGGAGGACGGCCACGACATACACACGGAGCGGGAGCACGGCAAGAACCGCTTCGGGCAGGCCACGAGGTACGCAAGATACAGCTTCGGGAAGGGTGAAGGCAATGGCAGCACGGGGAAGTAAGTACCACGCTAAAAAGACCGAGATAGACGGCATCGAGTTCGACAGCGCCAAGGAAGCCAAGCGGTATACCAAGCTCAGAGATATGGCGGAAGCGGGCGTGATTCAGGACTTGCGCCTTCAGGTTCCGTTCGAGCTTTTGCCGAGCTTCGAATGCGAAGGAGTGAAATACCGTGGCATGAAGTACGTCGCGGACTTCGTTTACCATCGCGGCGGCAAGGTTGTCGTGGAAGACTGCAAGGGCTTCAAGACCGCCGAGTACAAGCTGAAGAAGAAGCTGATGGCGTACATCAATCACGTAAACATCGAGGAGTCTTGATGCTATAATATGGGAACGCGAGGGTAACGGCCTTGCAATGACATAGCTTTTCAAGCCTTCACGGCATGAAAAATAGAAAGCCCCATCACAGCCGTTACCTGTGATGGGGCTTTCTCATAGGTGGTGCAAAATGGCATTTTTACGCAAAGAGCACAAGGAAAAATACACGTGCATCAGCAACGATGTTTTCAGGAGCGACCTATCGCTCAAGGCTCGCGGGATGTTATGCACGATGCTTTCACTTCCCAATGATTGGGAGTTCAGCGAGAACGGGTTGCAGGCGATACTGAAAGACGGCCAGACTTCGATAAGGTCAGCAATCAAGGAACTGGAATCCGCTGGCTTCCTATCGCGGACAAGGGAACGCGACGAAAACGGGAGAATGGGAAAATGCGTCTGGATTGTCTGCGATTATCCACGCTTTGAAAACCCCAACTTGGTAAATTCCAACTTGGGGAATGAACCCCAATTAAGTACTAAACAACAAAGTACGAATAAACCAACTACTAAAGAATCAAAGAGGGAGACGCGCCACAAGTACGGAGAGTACCAGAACGTCCTTCTCAGTGACACGGACCTTGAGAAGCTCAAGAACGAGTTCCCCACGGAGTGGGAAGAGAGAATCGAACGGCTCAGCGCCTACATGGCTTCTACTGGCAAGGGCTACAAGAACCACCTGGCCACGATTCGGAATTGGGCACGGCGCGACAGGGACGCAAATAGGGGCACCGTCTCACGTGAAACATCAAGCGGATTCGACAAGAAGGTAGACGCCGATTACTACTACCAGAGCACCGGAGATGAAGAGGTCGACAAGGTTCTCGGACTTGGAAAATACGCGCCGAAGAACAAGTAAGGAGGATAATCGATATGGATACAAGCGGAATCATCGAGGGGCTTGCCAAGGCGGCAGCCCAGAACCATAAACCGCAGGAGGGCGACTACATCAAGGACGGCCTGCTCTACTGCGGGAAGTGCCACACTCCGAAGCAGTGCGAGATTGAGTGCGGCGGCAGGGTACTCAAGCCGTATTGCATGTGCAGGTGCGAGGTCGAGCGGGAGGAAAGGCTCAAGGAAGAGGACAGGGCACGCGAGAGGATGCAGCGCGTTGACAGGATGCGCCGCACAGGCTTCCCAGACTCAGAGATGCGTGACTGGACGTTCGCCAACGATGACGGCAAGGATTCGAAGACGATGGCCGCGATGAAGCGCTACGTCGAGAAGTTCCCGCAGATGCTGGAGAACGGCACGGGGCTGATGCTCTACGGCAACGTCGGCAGCGGGAAGAGCTTTGCGGCCGCGTGCATAGCGAACGCGCTCATCGAGAGCGGCACGCCATGCCTCATGACGAACTTCCAGCGCATTGTCAACAAACTGCAAAACGGGTTCGCCGGAAAGCAGGAGTACATCGACAGCCTTCAGAAATTCGATTTGCTGATTATTGATGATTTTGCTACCGAGCGCAGAACCGAGTACATGACGGAGCAGGTTACGGCAGTCATCGACGCCCGCTATCGCTCGAAGCTGCCACTGATAGTCACGACCAACATCAACCCCCGCGACCTCATGGGTGCCGATGGGATAGGGGAGCAGCGAATCTACAGCCGCATCATGGACATGTGCGTCCCCGTGGCCTTCAACGGGCAAGACCGCCGACGCTCGGACTACGCTGCGAGGACTGCGGCAGCCAAGGAGCTTCTCGGGCTGTGACCGAGCGTGAGCTTTCGCAGGCTCGCAGCCTACAGGTGGAGCTGGACGCGCTCCGCAGGGTTGCGAGCCGAGAGCCTAGCCCAGAGGTTCTGAGGGCGATTGACAGGCAGGCGCGGGTGGTCGAAGCCGCAAGGCTGGAGGTCATGGCCTTCATAGCGACGATACCGGACGCGCGAGTCAGGGCAATCGCCGTCATGAGGTTCCTCGAAGGCAAGAGCTGGGAGACGATAGCGAGACGGATGCACTACGAGAGGTCAAGCCCAGCCAAGCAGCTCCGCAGGTTCCTCCGTGGTAGAATGTAGCCGCGCCCATAGCGGCGTCTCCTTTCTCTAGCGGCCCGCAAGTCCCGACCTTGCGGGCCGCGCCCATATATGGGCAAAAAAGTTTCGGATTCTCGCTTGCGACTGCTCGGTATAGGTATATACTAGTAACCGCAATAGGGGAAAGCGAGAGAAAGGAACCCCAAATGGCAAACACAATCTTCGATACTGACTTCCAGCCCGACGATGAGGTTCTTCTTTACGAAGGCTCACGGTTCCATTGGAGCGGAAAGGTCGGTGACATGACGGAATCCGACAAGGAGGATTACGACGTGGCAACGTGGTTCCTTCTGGATAAGGTTGAGGATTACAAGGCGCTCTTCGTAAGGTAGAGGAAGCCCCCCCAGAAATGGGGCCTTTTTTATTTTGAAAAATTTCCGATTCTCGCGTGCGCAACGTGGATATAGGTGTATACTTGCAATAGCAAGAGGGGAAGAGAGAGAAAGGAAACCCCAATGAAGGTTACGACGTTCAGCATCAACACCACGGACGGCAAGCGCTACGGGCTCAAGAACGCAAAGACTGGACAAGTTCTCTACGGAGCCACCGCAAAGTACAAGACCGAGAGCGGAGCAGTCAACTACGCAAAGCGCCACGGATACGAGTTCTAACCGTAAGCCCTCGGAAACGGCGGCTTTTCCATGCCAGGAATTGCCGCTTAAAAAATCACCGAGAAGGCTTCCCTTTTCTTAAATATCAGTATATACTTAGATACATCAGGAAGGGAAAGGGCAAACGGCACATACCATCGAGATACAGGCCGTCACTGCGAATCCCGGAGAGAAAGAGAAAGGAACGTTATGGAGAAAGTGGACGGGCGCGAACGCTACTCGCTGTGCGGCGGCGCGGTCAAGGCTGAGGACGTGATAGCCGACGTCATGGGGCGCGTCGAATCCGCAGAGGGGTTCAGAATGGCGCAGGCATGGGACGTCGGGAACGCGCTCAAATACCTTTTGAGGGCTGGCAGGAAGGACGCTCTAGACATAGAGCTTGGAAAGGCCGAGAACTACCTGCATCACGCGCTCACGGGCGAATGGCTCGGGTGCCGAATGAGGGGAGGCGAGTAGCCCCGACACCGGGCCACATTCCCGGGGCGGCACCGGTTCCGTCGGTCTCCGATAGACCATCAGGCGGGCGTTCCAGCCGGTGTCGTGCCGGGGGCGTGGCCCCTACACACGCCCCGCCTTCCCGTGGGAGGCACATACGAGAGAACGGAGAAGAACACATGAAGGACATGGCATCGACTGGGGACGCAAAGGCACCGTCGAGGTGCGGGATACGACACACGCGCCTCCCGTGGAGGGCCGCGTGCGCAGCGGTCGGGTTCATCGGACTCTGCTGGGTTATCGAGTACGTGTTGATACCGGCTGTGTTGTGGGCGGTACTCGCTCTGTTCGGGGAGGTTCCGGCATGACGGCCCGCATCGAGTTCTCGGTCGGTCTCGTGGCTGGCCTGAGAGCAGAGAGGGAAGTCACGGCGGCATGCGAGAAGGCGATGGGCGCGGCAGATATCAAGGCCCCGGCCTTCGGTCCGCACGAGCCGGTGATAGCCGCCATCGACGTCTACAGGCCGCTGCCGGACAGCAGACAGAGGTGCGTGCGCTCGGAGCCGGACACCTTCAAGCCCGACGCCGTAAGCGAGGCCAAGCTGGTCATTGACGCGCTGACCGGGGTTGCGTGGGCCGACGATGCGCAGGTTGTAGACCTGCACGTGAGGAAGCACCCGAGGGTGCGCGGGCAGGCCGAGCGCATGGACATAACGGTAGCGCCGGGATGGCGCGGTAACGAAACGGAGGACTAGCTATGGCATACAGCGACTACGGCGCGTTCGTGTACCTCAACGGCGAGCGCAGAACCGACAAGGAGGACGTAGGCGTATACGACACCGACGAGGGTTCCCTGCCTACTGGACTCCGCGTGTACGCGAACATCATGAAGCACCATGACGGATTCGAGTGGTTCGAGTTCTCGCACCATGGAGTCATGGGCGACGGCAATGTCCGCGTCGGGTGCTACAAGCAGGGTTGGCCGGAGGTCTACGAGTGGGAGGACGGCAAGGACAAGCCGACCATATACACGTTCGATGACCTTTCCCGCAAGTTCTTGTTTGACGATTACGAGGAGTACGGCGACACGAGGTACGCCGCCGACGAGTATGACGAGGAGTTTGACTTGCTGGGATGGCACTTCCACTTCTGGGGCGACAATATCGGCGGTACTCCGAGGTACGGTGCGACCATGAGCCGCGACGGAGAGACCTGGGAGTGCGACTACGACTGTATGTTTGGAGCTGGTTTTGATGACATTCACTAGCGAAGAGCGCTGCGAGGTGGCGCAAGAGCTGAGAAAGCAAGCTGCGTATTGCGACGGCTCATTATCCGAATGGTGGCAGCGGTTGCAAGATACCGTGACGGGTGAGGTTGATTTCGCAGACCCGGAAGCGACCTTCAATGCTATTGCAGACCTTATCGACATTACCGATGAAGAGCGATGCGAGGTGGACGAGTGATGCAGGACTATCAAACGCTGGCCCTGAGCTACGTCGAGGAGCTATACGAACTAAAGCGAAAGCACGCAGACCTAGAGCGTCATTGCCGAGGACTCGAATCGAAGCTGTCCAAGACGCGCGCCCGCATGAAGATGTACCGCGAACGCTGTATGGCGTGGGAGAGGGCGCTAGCCAACGTGGACAGTCTTCATTGGTGCTTTATGCGTGATGAAAAACCAACGTCATCGGATATGGCATATGCCGTAGCGGCATGTGCCGCGTGTATCCGAAAAGAGGTAGCGCCGACCTATCCGAGCGCCGAATGCGCGGAACTGCGCCGCAAGGTTCTCAACCGATTCCCCTCACCAGAGGTGGACAAAAACGGCATATTTCCAATGAGCAAAGGAGAGAACAATGGCAAACTACACACCGACTTGCAGTGAGTACAGCATCGATGTACCGGCACCGAAGGATGCCGAGGGCCGCAGGGTGCTTCTGGATACCAAGGTGATGTACAACGACGCCGGTGTCGAGTACATGGTCAGCGGTTTCGTCTTCGATACGAGAAAACTTGCCGCAGGCTGGGACGTTAAATGCTTCACGCCGTCCGATGACATCGTGTACACGCTCCCGCTCGATTCCATGCACCTAGAGAAGAAGGACAGCCTCAAGCAGCTGGCGGAAGACCTCAACCGCGTGAAGGCCAAGTACGACGCCAACGGCACTCTCTACAGGAAGTTGATATGCTGCTATGTTGGACGATTCGGTGCGACGTGTGCGTGTGATGGGTGCCGACTCAATTGCGGAGACAAGACGTGCTTCGAGGCTATGATGGCCGACATCGTATCGCGTGTGAACCGTCTGGCCGGTGATTCCGAATGATTGAGCTACCTAGAGACGCTAATGGCCATGTGATCCCGCTTGATACCAAAGTGCTGTACAGGAAAGACGGAACCTTGGTCGACGTGGATGAGTTTAACTTCAGCACGGGATACTCAGACCCTGAACACAAGTGGACTGTCAGGCTTATGAACTGTGCAGTCTTTTTCACAACGAAAATGTTCCTAAACCCGCCGGAGCCGCCCGACAGCTGGGAGAAGCTTGAGGAGGACTTGGCCAGAGCGGCGGAAGCGCTGAATTACGAAGTCTGCGCCTATCTTGGCGAGAGTGCGTGCGACTGTTCATCATGCATCGCCGGCAAAAGCGGAACCTGCGAAAGGGTTGTCATGCGCGACATCGCATCCCGCATCCGAAAGCTGAGGGGCGAGGACGAATGACGACTATGAAGCCGTGCCCGAAGTGCCACTCGACCGAGCACCTGCACATCGGGATAAACGAGGACTACCTGAACCGTACCCTGGCATCGACAAAATACAAGGTGAGCAAGAAGGTTATCAAGCGCTACTTGGCAGACCATGACCTCACGCAGAAGCAGTTGGCGCAGTTGTTGACGATGCCTGGCACTAAGGAGAAGCGCGAGGCCGTCGAGTTCCTACGCACCCACAGGTGCTCCGACGAGGGCTGCGCGTACAAGACCGTAGGCGACTGCTACGGGTGCATCAAGGCGAGCAGGGCGCTGTTCGGGAACGATGACGCGCTCTGCAACCTAGACAGCTCGGGGCCGGGAATGTGGCAGAGGCTGGCAGACCTAATCGAAGGGAAGAACTGATGAATCAGGCCGCAATCAAGGAAATCGCGAAGCAGTTGGGCGTGGGGGCGAACTATCTCGCCGAGCACCTCGTGGACTTCGCGCCGCAGTGGGGCATGTTCAAGGCGATTCAGGACTTGGCGGGAGTCCTGCTGATGGGTTTCATCCTCGCGCTCATCGTCTTCGTCATGCGCAAGGCCTTGAAGACGGAAGGCGACGAGGCATGGGGCTACGACAAGCCCTTCGTCGTGTTCGTACTCACTGCATTCGGATTGGTTGCGCTCGTAATCTTCGGGTGCTTCGCCGTGGACGCCGTTACGCATCTGGCCGTTCCGCAAGTGGCGATGATTAACGACATGCTGGAGATGGTGCAGCAATGATGAGGGACACCGACATGCTGGCAGACTCAATAGACAACCGGAGGTGACGCGCATGGCAACTGAAGCGCAAATCAAGGCCCAGAAGAAGTACGACGCGGAGAACACGCGGCAGGTTCACCTGAAGCTGAACCGTCGCACCGACGTTGACGTTCTGGAAAAGCTAGACAGCGTGCCCAGCAAGCAGGGCTACATCAAGGAGCTGATACGCGCCGACTTGAAAAAATAACCAGATGCGGGAATCCGAGAGGGTTCCCGTTTTTTATTTTGAGAAAACTTCCGAGGTGAGCCTGCATAAGGTCGTTATATGTGTATACTAGTATCAGCAAGTGAGGAAGAGAGAAAGGAAACCATAAAATGGAAATCCAAGCTTACAAGTACGGAATGCGCCTGCGCCCCTACGACATTGGTTGCCAGCCAAAGGATGGGTTCGTATGCGTGGCGGAAGGCGGAACAGCCGATGGCAACAGGTATCACAACTTCGTCTACTACATCAGCAAGCTCGATAGGGAGACCGCAGTCCACTACGACCTCGAATACCTCGGAGTCAAATTCCTCAAGGCAGAAGAGCTGTAAAAGCAGAAAGAGATGCAGCATGAAGGCCCCAACAATGGGGCCTTTTCATCGTTCCCGCAATTCCCGCTCAGCGTGCTGTATAATAAAGGGAGTGTAAAAAACCAATCGGAAAAGAGCGGCATTGCAGGAATTCTGGGCGAGGTTGTTATGGGTGTGCATCCCGTCTGTGCTGGCGGCGACCGCAACGCTCGTGTCGAATCCAAGGCTCGATTCGCAGTTCGCAATATACTCAGCTGCGGCAGTTGTCGCCCTTCTGGGCGTAACGCTGTCGAACAGGCGCGTCGAGAAGGAGAAGGCGGCCGAGGAGAACGAGCTTTTCAAGTCGGCCTTACGGGCGCTGCTGAGGAGCGAGCTCATGCGGACCCACCATCACGCCATGCGGGATGGCCACGCCTCCACGCTCGACAAGGAAATCATGGAGCGCACCTACAGGAGCTATCACAACCTCGGCGGAAACGGCATCGCCACGACGCTCCATGACGAGATGATGGCGTTGCCGACAATCGACGATTAGGAAGGTGGAAAAAATGAAAGAGGACATCATAACTGACAAAGAGGACATCATAACTGACAAAGAGGACACCGTAACTGACAAAGAGTACATCATCGAGGACAAACTGTACCACGTGCTTAAATGGTCCGGACTTATCGCATGCCCGGCAGTCGCGACTTTCGTGGGCGCAGTCTTCCCGGCGTGGGGCATTCCGAACGCCGATGCGGTCGTGCTCACGCTCAACGCGACCGGGGTGCTTATCGGTGCCCTGATTGGAGTAAGCGCGGCAACCTCGAAGCAGGTATCAGAAAGGACTGAGTAGACATGGCAATGCAGGGAATCGACATTAGCGGATGGCAGGCGGGAATCGACCTCTCGAAGGTTCCATGTGATTTCGTAATCGTAAAGGCGACGCAGGGCGTGAATTTCGTTTCTGGCTCCTGTGACTCGCAGGTGCAGCAGGCCATTGCCCTCGGCAAGCCGTTCGGCTTCTACCATTACGTGGACGGCTCTGGAGCACAGGCAGAAGCTGACTTCTTCATCGACCATTGCGCGGGATACTTCGGCAAGGGCATCCCATGCATCGACTGGGAGAGAGATGAAAATTCCGCGTGGTGCAATACCGGCTACCTCAAGCAGCTTGTCCAGCGAGTCATCGACCGCACGGGAGTAAAGCCGCTCATTTACGCTTCGGCTGGACCCTTCCCGTGGGACGTCGCGAAGGCTCTCAATTGCGGCGCATGGGTCGCGCAGTGCGCCGACAACAACGCCACTGGGTACCAAGACAGCCCTTGGAACGAGGGAGCCTACGACTGCGCCATTCGCCAGTACTCTAGCCATGGCAGGCTCCCCGGCTACTCTGGAAACCTCGACCTCGACAAGGCATACATGGACGCTGCCGCGTGGGCGAAGTACGTGGGCGCGTCGAGCGCTCCGGCACCTGCACCGGCTAGGAAGAGCAACGAGCAAATCGCTGACGAGGTAATCGCAGGCCAGTGGGGCAATGGAGACGATAGGCGCAACCGTCTCGCAAGTGCCGGATATAATTACGATGCCATCCAGTCAATCGTCAATGCAAAGCTCCAGCCTTCGAAGAAGAGCAACGAGCAGATTGCAAACGAGGTCATCAATGGCGCATGGGGCAACGGAAACGACAGGCGCAACAGGCTTGCTCAGGCAGGCTATGACCCGGACGCTATCCAGTCAATCGTGAACGCGAAGCTGGGCGCATCGGCTCCGGCCCGTAAGACCTACACGGTCAAGAGCGGCGATACCCTGTCCGGCATCGCTGCCGCATATGGGACGTCGTGGCAGCACCTCGCCAGTATCAACGGCATCGCCAACCCCAACCTCATCTATCCCGGACAGGTTCTCACGGTCGGGTAACCGGCTGTAAATCATCTGAGCAGGACAACCAAGCGGGTCTCGTCTAGTCGGCGAGGCCCGCTGCCGATTGAGGTGGAGGACGCACATAGGAGCATACAGGGCATGCAGCAGGTGCGGGAGGATTCACGCATACGACGAGCCTTGCCCGATGAAGAAGCCAACCTACAGCTACGAGAGGACGGGAGCGGACAGGCTGCGCTTCACCTCAAGGTGGAAGAGGAAGAGCCTACAGGTCAGGGAAGACGCGCACTGGATGTGCGAGGTATGCAGGGACCAAGGGAAGGCAACGACCGAGGGGTTGGAAGTCCACCACATAGACAAGCTACGCGATGACCCGGACGGGCTGATTGAGGACGGCAACCTCGTGTGCCTGTGCAGGCTGCACCATAGGATGGCGGACGATGGCGAGCTTACGAAGGGATACCTGCGAGGGCTTGCGGCCAAGAGGATTGAGGGCCGCTAATCGTCCTATGTCGATAACCTGTTGAAAACTCTGTCGATAACTAGGGGGGGGGGAAACAATCCCCCCCTACCCTACGGGGAATTCGGGCGCGCTGCCGCGCTATCAACAAGCCCCAGTACAGAGATAAAATTTCCAATCTGCTGGGCTTTTTTGGAAAACGGCGGTTTATCGGTCAAAAACTGCGATTATCATTCGATAAGGGCGATTATCGGGAAGTTTTCTATAGGGGCGCTCAGAACGGGCGCTCCATGCATGAGAAAGGAGCAATCACAGCATGGAAAAGACCAAAGTAACCTACATGGACGTAGATTCGCTGATTCCGTACGCGAACAACCCGCGATTGAACGACAACGCGGTGGATGCCGTAGCGGCGAGCATCAAAGAGTTCGGTTTCAAGGTTCCCATCGTGGTCGACGGCGAGAACGTCATCATCAACGGGCACACTCGCCTGAAGGCTGCGCACAAGCTTGGGCTGAAGCAGGTTCCCGTCATCGTGGCGGACGATTTGACGCCCGAGCAGGTGAAGGCGTTCCGTTTGGCGGACAACAAGACCAGCGAGCTTGCGGAATGGGATTTGGGCAAGATGGACATCGAGCTTGCGGAAATCCAAGACCTCGATATGAATGACTTCGGTTTCGATGAGATAGAAGCGAGCGTCGATGACTTCGGCACGGACTTCGAGCTTCCAGACGGCGATAAAGGCGAGATTTGCCAGATGACTTTCGCGCTCCACGAGAAGCAGAAAGAGTTGATTGAGTACGCAATCGAGCTAGTGAAAGACGATGTGACGGAGACGTTCGGAAACACGAACCAGAACGGAAACGCGATATACGAGGTGGTGCGCCAATGGGCAGAGCAAAGGAAATAGAGGTAAGGGTCATCCCGTCATCAATTGCAAACCCCTTTATCAGGCGGCATCATTACAGCGGCAAGGTGGTGAACAATTCGAACCTTCACTTTGGAGCGTTTTTGGACGGCAAGCTCCACGGAGTCCTTTCGTATGGCCCGTCCCTCGATAAGAGTCATATGCTCGGTTTGGTAGAGGGAACTGAATGGAACGGGTTCCTGGAGCTGAATCGCATGGCGTTCGACTAATACCTGCCGAGGAACAGCGAGAGCTACTGCATCTCAAAGACGCTTAAGTTGATTAAGAAGAACGCGCCGCAAATTAAATGGGTGGTTTCTTTCGCGGACGGATGTTCCTGCGGTGACGGGACAATCTACCGTGCAAGCAACTTCGTGCTAACCGGGATAAAGAAAAATAAAGACCTCGCAGTCCTTCCGAGCGGCGAGAAGATTCACAAGATAGCGCTTGCTTCAAACCCAACGATGCCGCGCCCCGAGTTGGGCGGCAGGACATTCTTCGATGTGAACGGAGGAACGTACAATTTCAAAAAGTACGTTGATGCTGCGGGCGGGACGGTACTCGTGGGATACCAGCTCCGATATATCTACTTCATCGACAAGAGCTATCGGCAGCGGTTGACCGTCCCCGAGATCCCTTTCTCCAAGATTGACGAAATCGGGGCGGGTATGTACAAGGGGCAAAAGGTAACGCTGGCCGAACGGCACGTCGGAAAGTGATATAATTAGCGGGCGAAATCGCCCGACATGCGGCGCTAGCTCAGTGGCAGAGCGCCCCGAGACCATCGGGGAGACGGGGGTTCGATTCCCACCGCACCGCTCCATTACACTACGAAAAAGGGCGGTGGTCTAATTGGCTGAAAAGCTATCTTTGAACGAGCAGGCAGTCGAAATTCTGCGCATTGCGGAAGAGACTGGTGTGCAGACGAACTTCTTCTTCGTGACAACTTTCAAACGGTATCAGGTGCAGCTCAGCAACCTTTCCGAGCTGGAAAAGGCAATCAAGGAGAATGGCACGCTCGTAACGAAGGAATACGTGAAGGGTCGCGCCAACATCTACGTGAACCCGGCGGTGACCGAGTACAACAAGACCACGGACAGCGCCAACCGCACCGTTACGACGCTCATGAAAATCATCAAGGGATTCGCCAAGGAGGACGAGGAACGCGACTCTGGATACGACCCGCTCATGGCGATAATCAACGGTGACAGCGATGGCGAGCAATAAGGGCTACGAGTATTGCGAGCGTGCGATAGACGCGGAAACCACCCCGCGCTACGTGCAGAAGCAGATGCGCCTTTGGATGGACGTTTGCGACGGCAAGAGCGACAAGTACTTCGTGAGCGACGCAAAGATTCATCAGGTCGAATCAATCCTGAAGCTGCTTATCATGCCGAAGGGCCTGAAGACTGGACAGACGCTCTACGAATGCACGACTGGCTACCAATGGCTGCTCTACATCGCCGTCCTATGCACCGTCTACCGCGACAATCCCGAGAAGCGGCGCTACGAAATCGGGCTGCTTGAAATCGCCCGTAAGAACTTCAAGACGTACACGGTAGCGACAATCTTCATCATCCTCATGCTGACCGAGCCGCGATTCGCGGAGTTCTTCTCGGTCGCGCCAGACGGGGCGCTTTCAAGGCAGATTCGCGAAGCAATCTCGCAGACGCTGCGCTCGTCCCCGCTAGTCTACGAGTACAAGGGAAACAAACGCTTCAAGATTCTGAACCCGTCCATCACGTTCAAGCCGAAGAGTTCGACATATGTCCCCCTGAGCTATTCAACGTCTCGAATGGATGGCAGACTCCCCAGTGCCTTCTGCGCGGACGAGGTTGGCGCTCTTCCCACGAGCTACGCGGTCGAAGCGATGAAGTCTGGACAGCTCAACATTCTGAACAAGCTCGGCTTCATCATTAGCACCAAGTATCCGACCATCGACAACCCATTCGAGGACGAGGTGGCATACGCCAAGAAGGTTCTCGACGGCATTGCCGAAGACGATACGCTGTTCGCCTTGCTCTATGAGCCGGACGATACGAAGGACTGGATGACCGACGATTTGGTCATGCGCCACGCCAACCCCGTCAGCTTGGAGATTCCCGAAATCTGGGAAGACCTGAAGAAGAAACGGGCTTACGCTATCGCGGTGGAATCGGCACGCGAGAACTTCCTGACCAAGCACTGCAACATCATCTATCAGGGACAGGGCACCGAGACGTTCATCGACACTGCGGACGTTCAGGCTTGCAAGGTTTCCAACATCGACTGGCGCGGGCGTGTGGTGTATCTAGGCTTGGACTTGTCGGAGACGAACGATAACACGGCGGTCGCTATGGTCGCCGCCGATGATGACGGCAACATCCTCGCCGATGTTTTCGCTTTCGTGCCAGAAGGCCGCATTCCTGAGAAGAACGCCTACGAAAAAATCGACTACAACGAGTTTGTCAGGGCTGGGAAGTGTGTCGCCTGCGGGGATAGGGTTATCGACTACAAGGTGGTCGAGGACTTCATTCTCGGCATCGAGGAAAAGTACGGCGTGCAGGTGCAGGCAATCGGCTACGACCGATGGAACGCGCTCAGCACGGCGCAGAAGCTGGAAGGCGCGGGCTACAACACGGTCGAAATCAGGCAGCATTCGAGCGTGCTCCATCCGCCGACGAAACTTCTGAGGGAGAAGATTCTTTGCGGCGAGTTCGAGTACACCGACAACAAGCTGCTCGAAATCAACTTCCAGAACGCACGCTGCTCGTACGATACGAATAAAAACATGTACGTCCATAAGAAGAAGAGCAAAGGCAAGGTCGATATGGTCGTTTCGCTTATCAACGCCGTATACTTGCTTCAGCAGGATGTCGTGTTCAATCAAATGCCTGACTTCACGGTTCAGGTTATCTAAAGGGGTGATTACATGGGATGGCTCAGCGATTGGCGGGGGCGCAGGCGCTCCGCCGAGAGCGTCATCGGCGATGACGGCACGGTGAACGACGTGCTCCTGCGGGCATTGCTCGCAAACGAGCCTATCGACCGGAACAAGGCGATGATGCTTCCCGCAGTATCCGGCGCGGTTGACTTCATCACGAGCGCCGTGGCCTGCATGCCAGTGCGTCTGTACCGCACCAAGAAGGGCGTTGTCGAAGAGGTTGACAACGACCCGCGAACGAAGATGCTCAACGGGGACACGGGTGACACGCTGGACGGGTTCCAGCTCAAGAAGGCGATGGTCGAGGATTACCTCATGGGCAAGGGCGGCTATTGCTACATCGAGCGCAGCCGCAACGACGTGACGGGATTGTTTTACGTGAAGTGCGACGCGGTGAGCATCAACATCAACAGCGACCCGATTTACAAGTCGTACGACATCATCGTCGGTGACGGGACGTACAAGCCATTCGAGTTCATCAAGATTCTCCGCAACACGAAGGACGGCGCAAGCGGCGTCGGCCTTACGGTCGAGGTCGCCAAGGCCCTTGAGACGGGATACCAGACGCTCATGTACCAGCTCGGGCTGGTAAAGGCGGGCGGCAACAAGCGAGGGTTCCTGAAGAGCCAACGCAAGCTGGGACAGGAGGAAATCGACGCGCTAAAGAGCGCATGGTCGAACCTTTACGGCAACAGCGAGGAAAACGTCGTGGTACTCAACAACGGCTTGGAGTTCCAAGAGGCGTCGAGCACTTCCACAGAGATGCAGCTTAACGAGAACAAGCGGACGATGGCCGATGAGATTAACGGCATCTTCCACATCAAGGACAACTTTGAGGAGACGTGGAAGTTCGCAATCTACCCCATCGTGCGGGCTTTCGAGACGGCGCTAAACCGCGACCTTCTTCTTGAGCGCGAGAAGCGAAATTACTTCTTCGCATTCGACAGCCGTGAAATCATCAAGGCGAGCTTCAAGGAGCGTTATGAGACGTACCAGCTTGCAAAAGAATGTGGCATAATGACAATCAACGAAATGCGCCGCAACGAGAACATGAACGAGGTTCAGGGGCTTGACATCATCGACCTCGGACTCGGCTCCGTTCTCTTCGACACCGCCACGGGAGAGACGTACACCCCGAACACGGACTCCACGAAGGCGGCTGGCATTTCGGATTCTGGCGGCGCAATTCAGGCGCAAGGGGGTGAAGCAAATGCAGATTAACATCCGTGAGGACAGCGTTGAAATCGAGGGCTACGTCAACGCCGTCGAGCGAAACAGCAAGCCGCTGCTTTCGCGCATGGGCAAGTTCATCGAGCGAATCAAGAAGGGCGCGTTCGCGCGTGCCCTGAAGCGCAACGACGACGTTCACGTCCTGCTCAACCACGACTGGCAGCGCGACCTCGGCAGCACCAAGAAGGGCAACCTCGAGCTGACCGAGGACAACATCGGGCTTCGCGCCAAATGCACCATTTCCGACAAGGAAGTCATGGAGATGGCGAAGCGCGGTGATTTGGTGGGCTGGTCTTTCGGTTTCTACGACCGAGACGTGAAGAACGGCGTCGAGAACGGCATGCTCACCCGCGAGGTGAACGACCTAGACCTCGAAGAGGTTTCCATCCTCGACCGCTCCAAGGTGCCAGCCTACGACGGCACGCTCATCATGGCCCGCAGCGAGGATTCCGAGAACGACATGTTTCTGTCGGAATCCTTCGACGGGGATGCCGAACCGCCCGAGACGCGGGATGACGGACAGCAGCAGGAACCGCAGCAAGAACCGCAGCAGGAAATCAATTACGACAAGTACAAGGCAATGATTGCCGAGATGAAGGAGGGCTAACATGCCGAAGATTTTCCACACCCGCTCCCTGAGCTACAAGAACCTCATGGAGCTGAAGAACGACAAGATTGAGAAGGCCGAGAAGATTCTCGCCGACGCCGAGGTGAACAAGCGCGAGCTTACCGAGGACGAGGCCGCAGAGCTTGCAGAGATTCGCGACGATGTGAAGCGCATCAAGGAAGCGCTCAAGATTGGCGACGAGCTTGACGATTCCAAGGACAAGCAGCCGAAGCAGGAGCCTGCGCCCGCTGGCGGCGAGCCGAAGCCGACTCAGGAGCAGCAGGAGCGCCGCGCCTTCGAGAACTACATCCGTGGCCGCATCGTCCACGAGCGTGCAGGCGAGCTGACCAAGACCGACAACGGCTCCGTCATCCCGACCACCATCGCGCAGCAGATTATCAAGAAGGTCTACGACGTCTCGCCGATTCTGCAGAAGTCTCAGAAGTACAACGTCAAGGGCAAGCTCCAGATTCCGTACTACGACACCGAGAGTGGCGGCATCACCGTCGCGTATGCCGATGAGTTCACCCCTCTGACTTCCAGCAACGGCAAGTTCAAGAACATCGAGATTGACGGCTTCCTCGCCGGTGCGCTTTCCAAGATTAGCAACAGCCTGATTAACAACAGTCAGTTCGACATCGTCTCCTTCGTAGTCAACCAGATGGGCGAGGACATCGCGCGCTTCATCGAGCACGAGCTGCTTATCGGCACCGAGGGCAAGGTCGAGGGTCTCTCCAAGCTCACCAACTCCGTTACAACCGCAGCCGCTACGGCAATCACGTCCGATGAGGTTGTCAAGCTGAAGGATTCCATCAAGGACACTTTCCAGAACAACGCGCTCTGGATTATGTCCCCCGCGACTCGCACGGCGCTCCGACTGCTGAAGGGTTCCGACGGCCATTACCTGCTCAACGACGACATCTCTAGCCCGTTCGGCACCGTCCTTCTCGGCAAGCCCGTCTACGTGTCCGACAACATGCCCGACATCGCCGGCGACAAGACCGTCATCTACTACGGCGACATGACTGGACTCGCGACGAAGTTCTCCGAGAACATCACCACGCAGGTTCTCCGCGAGAAGTACGCAGACGAGCACGCCACCGGCGTTGTCTCGTGGTTCGAGTTCGACTCCAAGGTGCAGAACGCCCAGAAGCTCGCCAAGCTGGTGATGGCCAGTGCATAAGGCGTTGAAGTCTTTCAGCGGCGCAATCTCGATGCACGAGGGCGAGACGCGCGAGATTGAGGACGCCGAAATCGTTGCCGACCTCACCAAGGCTGGCTACATCGAGGAAGTCAAGCCCAAGCGCGGCAGGAGCACCAAGAAGTCTGGGGAGCCGAATCCCCAAGAGTAAGGGGGAAACGACATGAACCAGATTGCGAAAGTCTCGGAGGTCACTTCGACCGACCTTGCGGAATATCTGCGGGTCGGCGAGGTGACACCTTCCGAGGAAGGGTTCCTAAAGACGATTATCGGCGCGGCAACCGCGTACATGTGCAAGTACACGGGGCTTACGATGGAGCAGCTGGACGAATCCAGCGACCTCGTTATCGCCTTGTTCGTGCTGTCACAGGACATGTACGACAACCGCGCCCTGTACGTCGATTCCGCGAACGTCAATCTGGCGGTGCAGAGCATCCTCGACATGCACTCCGTCAACCTTCTCCCTTCGGTGATGCAAGATGATTAACGCTGGGAAGTACAAGCACCTCATCCAAATCGTCAAGCCGAAGGTATCGCACGACGCGGAGGGGTTCCCGACCACGGTTGACGAACCAATCATCGAAGCCTACGCGAGCGTGAGAACGACTCGAGGGTACACGCTCATCAAGAGCGGCACGAGCTTCGAAGCGGCAACGACGAACTTCACGATTCGCTACCCGCTTGAAACGAGAATCGACCGAGACATGGTTGTCCTTTTCGACGGAAGGCGATACGAGATTCAGTACCTGAACAACGTCAACTACGCGAACGTCGAGTTGGAGATTCAGGCGAAGGAGGTGACGCACTGATGGCGGCATTCGACGAACAGCTCCCGACCGAGCTTATGGAGCAGTTCGAGTTCCTTGATAAAAGCACCGACACGATGCTCAAGGAAATGACGCGCGAGGGGGCGAAGAAGGTCTTGGCGAACGTCAAGGCCAACGTCCCGTCGAGCTTCAGGAAGTCGGGCATCATGAAGTGCCTGAAACTGACTCGCTCGTACAAGACGCCTTCCGATGACGGCGTTGCCACCAAGGTCGCGTTCTACGGCTACTTCAACAACGAGGACGGGACGAGAACGCCAGCGCCTTTGGTGTGCAACCTGTTCGAATACGGGCGCAGCAATTCGCCGTACCCTCGGCACCCTTTCATGCGCCGCAGCTTCGTGAGCAGCGAAATCGAATCGGCCATGAAAAAGGTGCAGGACAAGTACCTGCCGAAGGGGTGAGCCGATGAACGACGAAATAGTCAAGATTTTCGACGGCTTCACCGTCAACGGCAAAGAGGTCCCCGTGCGGTTCATGGCCTACGAGGGACACGGCGAGCCTTACGTCATTTTCAGCCGAGAGTACGACGATAGCTCTTATGCTGGAGACGATTCGTTGCTGGGGTACGTGACATACTACGACTTCGACGTGTACAGCAAGGGCAACCACACTGCACTCGTAGAAGCAGTCAAGAAGGCTCTCGAAGATGCGGGTTGGACTTGGCAATTGTCCCGCTCTTCGGGGGACATGTACGAGAGCGACACGGGATACTTCCACGTGACGCTCAGTTTCGCAAAGGAAAGAGGGATTTAGATGGCAAAAATCGGCCTTACTAACATCTGGTGGGCGAAGCTCACTGAAGCCGAGGACGGAGCACCGACCTATGATGGCGCGAAGACCTTCGGCAAGGCGGTGTCCTGCAAGGTCTCCGTGACCAACAACGACGCGACGCTCTACGCAGATGACGCTCTTGCCGAATCCGACAAGAGCTTCAACAGCGCGTCCGTGACGCTCGGTGTCGCCGACGATGATGACACGATTTTCGCGCCCATCCTCGGTCACACCGTCAATGACGCCTCGGAAGGCAAGGGCGAGATGGTGCGCAACGCCAACGACGTCGCACCGTACATCGGCCTCGGTCGCGTCATCACCAAGATGGTCAACGGCGCCCTGAAGTACAAGGGCGAGTTCCTGTACAAGGTCAAGTTCTCGGAGCCGTCGCAGGAAGACCAGACGAAGGGCGAGAAGGTCGACTTCAAGACGCCCGAAATCGAGGGGTCTGCGGCGAGCCTTGCGAACGGCAACTGGTCTGCTGCGCAGACGTTCGACACCAAGGAAGCCGCCGTCACCTGGGTCAAGGACAAGCTCAAGGCGGCCAGCGTCTAACGGCGCGGCCTAAAGGATGTGCGATAATGGGTCATGGCAATCGCCGTGGCCCATTGTTTTAAGGAGGAAGGAACTACATGAAAAGCAAGTTGCAGGTAATCGAGTACAAAGACAAGACGTACAAGCTCGCTTTCGACCTCAACGTCATGGAGGCAATCCAAGACGAGTACGGGAGCATCGAGGCGTGGGGCAAGCTCTTGGAGCCTGAAGATGGTGAGCCTAACATCAAGGCGCTCGTTTTCGGAGCCACGCAGATGATTAACGAGGGCATCGAAATCGCCAACGACGAGGACGGCACCGACGAGAAGCCGCTGACACATCGCAAGGTGGCCCGCATCCTGACGGCAGTCGGCCTTGAATCCGTGACGAGCAAGGTGCAGCAGACAGTGGTCGATTCAGCAGCAGATGATTCAAAAAACGCATAGTCCACGACGAAGACGTGATTTTTGATTACGACCCGACAATTAACTTCGCGTGGTACTACTTCATCGGGCGGACGCGCTTGGGGCTTTCGTCCGACAGGGAAGTCGGGAGACTGACGCTCAGGCGGTTTCGGGCGCTCTATCAGGCATACAAGGACACGTTCGACATCGAGACGCAGATGAGGGCGAGCGGGTCGACGTATGCCAAGCTCGAAGCGCAGTCCATGAGCGACGAGGAATGGTTTTAACTAGGGGGTGGTTATATGGCAAGTTTCGGTGGTGCGGTCAAGCTGCAAGGCGAGAGCGCGTACCGCGCCGCGCTGCGCAACATCACGCAGAACCTCAAGGAGGTTTCATCCGAGCTGAAGCTCGTGTCCTCGCAGTACGACAAGAACGACATGAGCATCGAAGCGCTGACCGCAAAGCAGACGGCGCTGACCCATCGACTCGAAGAGCAGAAGGCGAAGCTTTCCACGCTGCGCGAGCAGTATGAGAAGATGGGCGGCGAGTACCAGCAAAACAAGGAGAAGCACGAGCAGCTGGTCGCTTCGTACAACCGCGAGAAGTCCGAGCTTGAACGTATCGGGCGCGAGCTAGGAACGACCTCGCCCGAGTACAAGCAGCAGGCGGAAGTGGTCGAGAAGCTGAAAGAGCAGGTCGATAAATCGACCACGGCGAACGACCAGAACGAGCGCTCAATGTCGCGTATGCGCACGCAGATGAACAACGCGCAGGCGGACATAAACAAGACCGCGAGTGAAATCAAAGACCTCGAATCGCAGATGGGCAAGTCCGCAACTTCAAGCGGCAAGCTCGGCGAATCGGTCGAGGAAGCCGGGGAGAAGGCGCGGAACGCAGAGGGCGGGTTCACCGTCCTGAAGGGCGCCCTTGCCAACCTCGCTGGCAACGTGATTCAATCCGCAATCAGCGGCACACAGAATCTCGTGGGCGAAGCCATCAACGGCTCGGACTCGCTCAAGAAGTTCGAGTCAACCATGAGCTTTGCTGGCTACGACGATTCGGCAATCTCCAAAGCAAAGGACGATATGAAGACGTACGCCGACCAGACGGTGTACGACCTCGACACGGTTGCCAACACGACCGCGCAGTTGGCGGCAAACGGCATCCAGGACTACACGGGTCTGACGCAGGCCGCAGGCAATTTGAACGCCGTCGCTGGCGGCAACGCCGACACGTTCCAGAGCGTGGCGATGGTTCTCACGCAGACGGCGGGCGCTGGCAAGCTCACGACGGAGAACTGGAACCAGCTCGCGGACGCGATTCCCGGCGCTTCCGGCAAGCTGCAAGAAGCGTTGCAGAAGAACGGCGCATACACGGGCAACTTCCGTGACGCCATGGAGAAGGGACAAATCACAGCCGACGAGTTCAATCAGGCAATCATGGATTTGGGCTTCACCGACGCCGCACAGCAGGCCGCTACCTCCACGTCAACTTTCGAGGGCGCGGTGGGAAACATGCAGGCGGCTGTCACTGACGGTCTCATGCAAATTTACGATGCAATCGGCTCCGAGAACGTCACGGGCTTCATCAACTCAATCAGCGACGGCGGCTCCAAGGTCATCCCGCCAATCAAGAAGGGCATCTCGTGGCTGAAGGACAACCTGCCGACGATAGCTCCGCTGCTGGCGGGAATCTCCGCAGCGTTGGGCGGCATCATGGTCGCGCAGAAGGTCGAAGCGCTGGTTAGCGCGTTCAGAAGCTGGAAGGCCGCGACCGAGGGAATGACGGTAGCGCAGAAGCTTCTCAACGCAGCGCAGCTCTCGTCCCCAATCGGGCTTGTGGTCGGGCTTGTCGCCGGGCTTATCGCCGCAATAGTCGTGCTCTGGAACACGAACGAGGGTTTCCGAGACGCGGTCATGAACGTGTGGAATGGCATCAAGGACTTCATCGGCGATGCGGTTCAGGCAATCGGGGACTTCTTCTCTAACCTCGGCACAACAATCTCGCAGCTGCCGCAGATGTTCGCCGACTGGCTGAACAACGTCATCGCGACGGTTACCGGATGGGTTTCGGACATGGCATCGAACGCCGCGAGCGCCGGTTCGCAGTTCGTCGGCAACGTCATCAACTTCGTACAGAATCTTCCGTATAACATCGGCTACCTGCTGGGGACTGTCATCGGCAACGTCATCTCGTGGGTTTCCAATATGGCGAGCAACGCCGCTTCGGCTGGCTCGCAGTTCGTGGAGAACGCCATCAACTTCATCCAGAACCTTCCGAGCCGCGTGGCGAGCTTCCTGAGCAACGTCATTTCCAACGTCATCGGCTGGGCTTCGAACATGGCATCCAACGCTTCACGCGCTGGCTCGCAGTTCCTGAACAACGCAATCAACTTCGTCTCGCAGCTGCCCGGGCGCATCGCAAACTTCTTGGGCAACGTCATCTCGAACCTCGGCTCGTGGGCCGGGCAGATGGCGAGCAAGGGCGCAGCGGGCGCAAGGAGCATGTTCAACGCGGTGGTCAACGGGTTGGCCTCGCTGCCGGGTCGCGTTCTCAGCATCGGCGGTGACATCGTGCGCGGCATCTGGAACGGCATCAGCGGGGCTGCTGGATGGCTGGCCGGTCAGGTGAAGAGCTTTGCGTCCGGCATCCTCGACGGCATGAAGGACGCCCTCGGCATCCACTCGCCTTCGCGCCTGTTCCGCGACCAAGTCGGCAAGTACATCGCCCAAGGCATCGGCGAGGGCTTCACCGACGAGATGGGCAGCGTTGTCGGTCAGATGCAGGACGCCATGCCCGACCCATCGGCGTTCGTGAGCGACCAGCAGGTTGCATACGGCGGCTATTCCGCAGCCGGGACGGTCGCCAATTCCAGCGTCGTTGACGCTGTCATCGAAGCCCTCGGACGCGTACACATCGTGCTCGACGATGAGGTTGCAGGCAAGTTCGTTGAGCGCACGGTCACGAACGCGATTTACGCATAGGAGGTGTTTCATATGATTAACTACGTCGAGCTGAACGGCGAGAAGAGCACGAGCGTCAAGGGGCTGATAATCCAGTCCCTTCCGCCAATCAGCAAGCCGAAAATGCGCACGTCCATCGAGGCAATCGACGGGCGCGACGGCGACGTCGTCACGAAGCTGGGCTATTCCGCCTACGACAAGCAGCTGAGCATCGGCCTTCACGGTGACTTCGACATCGACGATGCAATCTCCTTCTTCGATTCTGAGGGCGAGGTCGTCTTCGGCAACGAGCCTGACAAGTACTACCGCTACCAGATTCTCGACCAAATCGACTTCGAGCGGCTGGTGAGGTTCCGCACGGCGAAGGTCAAGATGCACGTGCAGCCCTTCAAGCACGACGCGGTAGACAGGACTTTCGACATCGTGAACCAGTTCCTGCACATCGAGGATTCGACGGCTAGCAAGTTCGGCATCACAGCCACTTCGAGCGACGGAAGCATCAGGGTAGCCGGAAATGCGACGAGCGATGTCGATATTGAGGTTCCAGTCGAGAGCATGCTGCTCTCTGGCAGCTACACACTCACCGCTTCGGCTAGCGGCAGCGCCGCTGGGTGCGCGCTAAGGCTCATCGACGGCTCACCGTCCAAGTCTTTCGGCGGCTCGTACATGGAGCTGAAGAGCAACGGCGATTCGACCATGACCGCGACGGCTGACTCGAACGCCGAGTATGACGCGCTCTGGCTCGACATTAGGGCCGGGACTTCTGTAGACTTCACGTTGAGCGTCACAATGGCGAGCAACAGCTTCAGCGAGATTTCGCTGACGAATCGCGGGAACGTCGTGTCAAGGCCGACCGTCACGGTGTACGGCAGCGGCAACGTCGAGCTTGCAATCAACGCGGTTACCGTGCTGTCGTTCTCAATCGATGACGGATACATCACGATAGATGCCGAGGAAATGAACGCGTATCATGGTGATGCCCTGATGAACCGACACGTCACGGGCGATTACGCCGACTTGCGCCTGAACGTCGGGGAGAACGTCATATCATGGCGCGGTGACGTTACCGGAATCAGGGTAGAAGATTTTTCGAGGTGGTTATGATGCGAACTAATTTCGCGATGGAGGACAAGTACATCCGCATGGTTCGCGGTGACACGCTCTCGTTCGGCTTGCAGGTCTGCGACGAAGAGGGAGCGCCTTTCGGGCAGGATTTGGAGCGGGCCTACTTCACCTGCAAATCCAACCGCAGCGACAACCGATTCCTCTTCAAGAAGTCTCTTTCGGACGGCGTTTCCAAGGTCGGTCAGGGTTCTTACGTTGTGCGGGTCGCGCCGAGCGACACGGCAAACGCGAAACCCGGGAAGTACTTCTACGACTTCGAAATCGGATGCAACGGCGATGTCTTCACGGTCATGCGCGGCGTTATCGAGATAATGCAGGACGTTACTTTCTAGGGGGGTGATGAAATGGCGAAGATAGACGAGACAGTCAAGGTGATGCTCCTCAAAGGAGAAGCTGGAGCGAGCATCGAGTCAATCGACAAGACCGCTTCGGACGGCCTTGTAGATACGTACACCGTCAAGATGACGGACGGGACGGAGAGCAGTTTCTACGTCAAGAACGGGCGCGACGGCGAGAAGGGCGAGAAGGGAGACACCGGAAGCGCAATCTCGGTGCCCGTTTCTGGACTTTTCAACCTTGGCGTCGATTCTGACGGAAATCTAATCGCAAGCTATAATGATGCAGGCACGGGCGAAGCGCCCAAGTTCGAATATGACCGCGAGAGCGGAAACGTATACTACATAATCTAGATGGGGGGTATTCTGTGGCTAAAATTCTAGTTGGAAACGTAAAGGGAGACAAGGGTGAGGACGGGCGCGGAATCTCAAAAATCGAGAAGACCGCTAGTTCTGGGCTTGTAGATACCTACACCGCCACTTTTTCGGACGGTAGCGCCGCGGGCAGCTTCACGGTAACCAACGGCGCGAAGGGCGACAAGGGTCTCAAGGGAGACACAGGCCCGCAAGGGCCGCAGGGTCTCAAGGGAGACAC
>ERZ1023886.117-NODE-117-length-34930-cov-37.639455_pt1 | contig 34930 bp, 10 predicted proteins | sample MGYA00380395_ERZ1023886 | MGnify/ENA primary metagenome ERZ1023886 (study PRJEB33179, sample SAMN07449002) | human gut metagenome | biome: Human-gut; feature: Human associated habitat; material: Faeces | host: Homo sapiens | place: India: Bhopal | collected... | reverse complement strand
TCAAGGAAGGCGACAAGATCAAGGTGAAGTTGATGGAGATTGATCCTAAGACTGGAAAGTACAAGCTCTCTCACCGTGTGTTGATGGAAAAGCCAGAGGGTTATGTTGAGCGTGAGCGTCGTCCACGTCCAGAGCGTGGTGAGCGTCGCCCTCGTCGTGATGACCGTCATGAGGGTCGTGGTGAGCGTCCAGCTCGTCAGCCACGCCGTTACGAGCATCGTAACGATGAGCAGGCTCCTAAGGATTTCAACGATTCTTTGGACCACAACAATGATTAATCATCTTCAGAAAATGATGGATTAATCATTATCCGATTCGAATATATCATTTCGAATATATATATAATAAGGTGTATCTCAGCAATGGGATACACCTTTTATTTTTAAAACTACAAGGGATTTCCTTAAAAGTTTTAATGAAAGTTATCGGGGCGTATTGGACAGATGGTCAGGAATTTGTCCCCTTTTCGTCGAAAATATAGTTGCATTCATAGGAATGCAACACCTTTTTTCGTTTTTTTTCTCTAAATTTGTCAACCAAACCTATTGATTGAATTTGTTAATGATTCCAGACAGCGTTTTTAAATTACAGTAAAAGAGTGTTTGATTCCAGTCTGAATTTGAATTCCAGTAAGAGTGAATGGTCATGTTCTTTGATATAGGCAAGAGTGAATGATAAAGTTCTTCGATATATATTAATTCTAATAATAGTTTTTATGAAGCATTTTCTACAACAAATGAAAAGAGATGCCCTGGCTCCTCCAAGAAGAGCTTGGGCTATGCGGCATTGGGCATTGAGCCTGCTGCTATTGGTAATGTTACAGTTTGTGGGTTCAACAGCCAAGGCGCAAACGCCTTGGGTGTATGATGTGCATGGACAAAATTTTCCAGGAACGTTGCACGTTTATTTCAATTTCAACTTTTTCTGTTGGGATGGAGATAATGGTGCATACGATGATGAGGTGTGGCTCCAGGTGAACGGTAAAGATGTTATCAATCTTAAAACAGTATGGAGTCTTATTTCGGGTAGTCGTAACAACGAAGATAACCTGAAGAAGAAAAATTATAACTGGGTAGTTGGTACTCCAAAATCTTTTTCCAAAAATGGCTATAGAGGCACGGTCGCTCTCAGTAACATTCGAAATACAGGAGGCAAATGGATGGGTACTACAGTTGATCTTATTCTGGAACGTTGGATTTACAATAATTCAAATGAGATTACGATTCGAGGAAAGTGGAGATATAAGGACAACTCTACCAGTAATGACCTAAAAGTCAAAGTCGGAACATTCAACTTCCCTTCGATGTCTTGGCCTGACATTGATTTTAAGCGTACTGCCAATGGGGTAGTTCAGGCTTATTCCACGAATTTGCTACAAGAAAAATATAATAACTGTGGAGGTAAAGATAAATCGGGTACTTTAAGGTATGCTTATCGTTTCTCGAAGAAATATGAGGGAAACGTAAATTGGCCAAGCGCACCGATCAAGATTGAAACTTATTGGGATAATCTCAATTCTACTCCCAAGAAGGTGAAAACGGATTTTGTGGATTGTGCAGAATCTGCAACTTCGGCTTATGTGACAATGAAACTTGACAATTATGAGGCTCATTGCCTGCATCCTTTTATCACTCGTTTTGCGCCCAATTATAGGTCATATCCTCTTAACGGAAGCAATTATATAGAGAACAATGTCTATTTTAATAGAAGTTATGAGAGGGACCATTGGGTCAATGGATATCCACGTCCAAAGTCGATTTCTACTTCTACCAATTCCTGGACAAAGAATGTGATCCTCTCTTGGACACCGGAAATTGCTGATCCTAGCCATGTGACCACACAGGGTAAATGGGTGGTTTTCCGCAGGAAGAGTGGTTCGAGCACTTATGAAAAATTGAAGGAATTGGCATATATTGACAAGCAGGTATCATATACAGATGAGGATACTAAGGACTACAATACTACTTATTATTATTATGTGGCATTCCAACCGAATGAATGGAATACTTCCATAATGAAGCCAGAGGATGCTACCAATTTGTATAAGAGTACTTATACGTCTATATCAACGAGCAACCCTCTGAAGTCTATATCGGCATCGAATAATTTGGATAATAAAATTACAGTGACTTGTAGTTTCTATTCTTTCGAAAATGCTACGTCTTCTAACCCTTATAAACTTCTGGTTTATCGCCGTGCAAAAGGTACTACGGATTGGGGAGAAGTCTTCCATGAGACAACTATTAGTGACAAGAACGTCACAAGTCATTCCTTTGATGATACCAAAATTGCCAATGCTTGCGTGAAATACCAATATATGATGAAAGTTGCAGCACAAGAAACAACTTTCACAAGTAACATATGTGATGGTGGTATTGATGGAAACTCTGAGGTGACTAGTGTCAATGCAAGCCGTGGAGCTTACAGCGGTACAGTGCGTGTCAACTGGGATGTCAAGCAAGTAGGTACAGACTTGACCTATTTCAATGTGCGCCGTCGCCTCTTAGGAAGCGATGCGGAATATCAAAATATATATACTACTTCTGGTGTGGCTGAGACTTATACATACGAGGATAATTCTGCTCAACCAGGCTCTTACTACCAGTATGAGGTGGAATGTTATCGCAAGTGTAAGGAAACAGGAACTATTAGTCCTGGTGCATCACAAGAAACGGATGGTTTTGCTCTTGCTACGGGAGTTGTCAGCGGTCGTATATCTTATGATACAGGCACGGCAGTGGAAGGTGTGAAAGTGATAGCGGAAGCAAATAATGCTGATGGAGAAAAACTGACGGCATTCCATGCGCTCAGCACTACCAAAGATGTGACCTGTCAGGTGGGTATTGCCAAGCCTAAAGAGACGATGGCATCTTTGTTCGGTAATCCATGGACTGCACAGACGTATATCAAGATAGACCAATTCCCGGAAAATGGTATGCACGTCTTCGCTACCAATTTTTTCTATTTTGCAGTTGGACCTACAGGTGATCTCAGTATAGGACTATCTTATCTTAAAAATAACAATATAGAGCTTGACCGCCGTTATTTGGACAAGAAAATTACAATAGCGGAGAGCAAGTTCTATAATGCATCTGTTTCTTTCGATGGAAATGCGACATATACAGTGCGTGTTATAGGGGAAAACGGAAAAATCCAAAGTGCCAAGGTGCAGATTTCAGATCCAAGTGCATATAAGATGGTTGATGCCATTTTGTCTGCAAATAGGGATTACTTGCCTGAATCTGGACTTTGGTATGGAGATAGCAGAGGTGATAACCAAACTTATTCTGGTGTCATCGACGAATGTCGCTTCTGGACAAAGGAATTGACAGACGACCAAATCAAGAAGAACTATAATCACACGCTGTCGGGCAGTGAAGATGGTCTCTACTTGTATTATAAGTTTGATGAGGGTATTACTAATCAAACCATAGCTTATGACTACTCGAAGACGGGTGGTGTCTCTAATGGTAACCATGGTATCATCAGCAATATGACCGTTACAGACGAGGTGCCTTCTGAGAATCAGTTGTCCTTGTCGGCTATTACTGATGTGAATGGTAACTACACCATCAGTGGCGTGCCTTTCTCTGGCGATGGTACCAGCTATACTATCCGTCCTTCCAAGGGCGCACATAAGTTCTCTGCTGCCAAGGCAAACCGTTTTGTCAGTGCACAGTCGCTCGTTCACAATGGTGTCGACTTCCAGGATGTCAGTTCATTCTCTGTCAGCGGTGTCGTATATTATCAAGGTACTACAATCCCTGTAGAGGGTGTGCAGTTTGCCGTGGATGGTGTGTCTTGCACCAAGGATGGTGAGTTTATCCAAACCAACGAAAAGGGTGAATATACCATCAGCGTGCCTATCGGCTATCACTATATCAGTGCCAGCAAGCTCGGTCATGAGTTCTGCAATGCAGATGGCAAGTCGTATAAGGGTATGGGATATTATCCTACCCAGAATGAGGATGCTAATAAGATGGAGACATTCGAGTTTACTAAGCCGATGCCTAATATTATTTTCTACGACACCACGCTTGTACCTATCGTAGGTCGTGTGACGGGTGGTGCGGTAGAGAATGAAAAACCGCTTGGTTTGGGACAGTCTGTCAACAACATTGGTCAGGCTACATTGACCCTGAAGGCTTCTGATACTTATAGTATGAATGTGAGTGTGGAAAAGAATGGACAGGCTTATGAATATGTGACGGCAAAGACCGATAGAGTATTTGCTGTTCCTGCTGATGCTGTTTGTAACTCTACTACTACTGTGGGTTCCGGTTCTGCCGATAAGGCACGTATCATTACCATCAAGACCGACCCTAAGACCGGTGAGTTTGCTGCTATGGTTCCACCGCTTCAATATACTGTGACAGGAATTAAGATTGACAGCAACAGCGATATCAGTTGGAATACGGCTGAAATCATCAATGCTACTGATCCACAGAATACATCTGTCGATTCTATCGAAGTAGAGGATGGCTATAAGAAGTTTGAATATGTAGCATCGCTGAAGAAGAGTTACCGCAGTCCGGCTATCCTGGATGTGGTACAGAAGAATGTAGAGGCTGAAGGTGCCTTTGGTGAACCAACCTATGAGCTGGTTGCTGAAGATGGCACCAAGAGATTGATAGAACTATATAATAAGGAGAAAACGTTTACTCTGCCAAAGACTGCAAATGAGGATGCCTATACCTTCGGTTATCCTGTCTTCGTTCAGAGAGGCAACTACGAGTTCGACCTGAGTTTGTATGAAAAGTATTACAACCATGACGCAGATGCTCCTGTCAAGGAGTCAAAGGTGCCATTGGCAAACAATACGGTGAACATCACCAACCAGATGGGATTTGGTACTTCTGTCTATGTCACTGGTGACAAGGACGGTGAGGTATATGAGTCTTCTCAGACTGAAATCGAGCTCGACTCTTTAGGTCATGGAACCTACTCTTGGCAAGCTGGTTCTCCAAATATCCTGACTCCTTACACCCGTACGCTCACGATGAGCTATCCTATAGATGGTGTGGAGAAAAATTGGAGTGGCAACGGATTCCAGGGCATTGTCTTGGGACAGTTGACTTCGGGCAGCAACTTCGTGACCTCTGGTCCTGACGAGGTGATTATGATTCTTCGTGACCCAGCAGGTTCCGGATCAAATGCTTATATCGAGGAAGGACAGTCCTTCTCTACCACCAAGATGCGTGGCGGAACTATAAAATATGCCAATGAGACGAGCGTCAAGGCAAGCATGGGTTGCGAAACTACCATTACAACCGGTACGGCAGGTATGGGTGCTTTGGTAACTAAAGATACCAAAATAGAAGTGAAGAACGAGTTGGAAGTGGGAGTCAAGATTGACGAAGAGGTGAGAATGGGAAATACCACTGTTCAGACCATTACCACTACCAAGCGTATCTCTACCAGCGATCAGCCGGAGTATGTAGGCGATCAGGGTGACGTCTTCATCGGTTCTTCTGTGAACTACAATTTCGGCAATGCCCGACAGGTAGGTATCTATGCGGCTGATGCTAATAGTGTGCCAGCACTGGAGAAACGCGATGTGATGAGCGTGGGTACTCGTTATGGTACTGAGTTCTCCTATACTCAGAACTATGTGGAGAACGTACTGCTGCCAAACTTCAAGAAGTTGCGTAACTCTTGCTTGGTACATGTGAACAGCTATGATGGCTATGTCAATAACACAGACAAGCCAGTTTATATCACCAAGTTGTCTAATACTGATTCCAGATTAGGCTCCAACAATAGTGATAAGAAAGTTTGGGGAGCCAAGGCTTCCAAGTCTGGTGAACTTAGCGGTGAGTCTTATAAGATGGTCTTGCCAAAGAGTGCATACAATGGTTCTCAATTGAAGGACGACTATGTGGCAAGCGATACCATCGCCTGGTATAATGCGCAGATTTCTGCATGGACACAGGTTTTGGCCAACAATGAGAAGGCAAAGGTGACTGCCATCGAGAATGCTGAGTACAAGCGTACAAACTATTCTTTTGATGCCGGTTCAAGTGTGTCCAGTTCTACCCAATCGGTGAACAGTAAGGATTTCACCGTGGAAAGCGAGACTTCGCTGCTGATTGTAGGTAGTGGAAAACTTGGATTTGCATTTGATGGAAATGGTGTTGAGGTTTTGACAAACGATGAAAAGGGAGGTGGCGCGACAACAAGTGATGGCAGCACCGAGGAGTCTTCTCGTGAAGTGGGCTTCTCGCTTGTAGAGACTGGTGATGCCGATGCACTTTCTATTGATGTCATCGATGCTCCTGATGGATTTGGACCTATCTTCTATACTCGTGCCGGACAAACCAGTTGCCCATACGAGGATGAGGTGAAGACCCAGTATTACAGACCGGGTACTACCATCCAGACAAAGACTGCTCAGGTGGAGCAGCCTCATCTCAGTGCCAAGGAAACTTCTGTGACAGGTGTACCAAGTGGCAAACCTGCTACATTTACCATCTACTTGCAGAATACCAGTGAGGCTGATATCGACAGTTACTTCAACTTGAATGTGGTCGATTCTTCCAATCCAAATGGTGCTGCTGTCAAGATGGACGGTAAGGATGTGACCGCTGGTCGTACAATTCTCGTACCAGCAGGTGAGACTGTAACCAAGACTTTGCAGATTTCACAGACCAATCCTGACATTTATGATTATAAGGATTTGCAGCTTCGTATGTCAAGCACCTGTGATAGCAATATCGAGGAAATCCTGAAACTCAGTGCCTACTTCCAGCAGACGAGCAGTGATGTCTCTCTGAAGTCAGCTGAGAGTGCCATCAATTTGGAAACTGGTACTTCGATGCATCTTACCATCAGCAATTATGATAAGAATGCTCGTGGTATGAAGAGCGTTCGCCTGCAGGTACAGCAGCAGGGCAATCCGCAGTGGCTTACCGTGAAAGAGTGGGTAGTCAGCGAGAAGGAAGCGGCTGCTGATAAGAACAAGGGCTTGTTGCCTGATGAAGGTACATTCAATTATGTATTCAGTATGGCAAACAATGATACTTATCCTGATGGACAATGGAATATCCGTACCATTACGGTGAGCAACTTCGGTGGTGAAGAGGTGACGAAGTCTTCTGAGGTCATTTCCTTCTATAAGGATATGGCTCGCCCACAGGTGATTAGCAATCCTAATCCATCTAATGGCGTACTTACCGCAGACAGCGAAATCTCCTTGACTTTCAACGAGGATATTCGTTCTGGTGCGATGAGCAAGGCTGACAACTTCTCTATCCAGGGAGAATTGAATGATGCACAGGTGGCTCATGATGTGGCTCTGAATCTGACAGGTGGCGAAGGTGCCAAGACCAATGCCAACTTCAATTTAAGCAATAAGTCGTTTGCCGTCAATATGTGGATGCGTTACTCTGCCAAGGGTGAGGTATTCTCACATGGCACGAAGGCTGGCAGAATGACCGTGAGCGTGGCTGATGATGACAAGATGGTAGTTGATGTCAATGGACAGAAATTTACCAGCGACAATGCTTTCAAGAAGAATACCTGGCAGTTTGTCAGCTTCAGTTATGATGCAGAGAAGCAGACCCTCAATGCCAATTATGCTTATGATGCCTTTGATGTTGTCTTGTTCAACAATTTAAAGGTTGGTGAGTACAAAGGCAATGGTCCTATCACATTGGGTGAGAAGATGCAAGGTCAGATACATGATGTCAGTCTTTGGAATCAGGCTCGGCCTTGGAGTGAGGCTCAGAATGAAATGTACGAGCGGAAGACCCGTTATAGCGATGGCTTGATGGGCTATTGGCGAATGGATGAAGGTCATGGTGGTTTGGCTACCGACTATGCTCGCAGTCGTGATCTCGTTTTGCCTTCTGCTACAGCCTGGTATTTGGCAAGCAAGAATTATGCACTTGCCTTGGACGGAAAGACCGTCGTTGCTGTGGATGCTTCCAAGATCGCCACAACCCATGAGGAAAGCTATTTGGCTGAATTCTGGTTCCGTGCTGAGGAAAAACAGAATGGTAAGGCGAATGTCTTCGGATTCAATAACAAGGATAAGTTCGACATCTTTGTTGATGAGGCTGGTTTGCTCAAGATGAATGTGAATGGCGCTGATTATGCAATCGGTTCCGACAAGGTGACTGACAACCAGTGGCACCATGTAGCTATCAATGTGCTGAAGAGTACATCTGGTTCTGCTACGGTTTATCTCGATGGTGTGGCTAAGAAGCAGATGATGGCTTCTGTTCTTCCTGCCATCCAGACAAGTAAGTTGCTCTTGGGTGGTAAGTATGATGGTGCTCAGGCTACGGATATGCTGAAGGGTGCGATAGATGAAATTCGTATCTGGAAGGGCCGCCGCATGGGTGATGTCATCAAGAACAATATGTATGCCCGTGTCAATAAGGCAAGTGATGGCTTGATAGCTTACTATCCTTTCGAGGAGGGTGGACTTGATGAAGGTAATGCGCCTACCATCTTAGCAACGCTCTCTGACCAGAGTGCTACACGCTCTGGGGAAGTTAAGCCTGTTAATGTGCCTGTAACTCTTGCGCCTACTTCTGATAATGTACCGGCATTGAAGTCTGTACCTGATAAGCAGAATGTAAGCTTCGAATATGTGGCAAGCGAGCGTAAGATTCTGGTAAATCTCACAGAGCAACCACAACGTATCGAGGGATGCACGCTGACTGTAACGGTCAAGAATGTACGTGACAGTCACAACAACTATTCTGAGAATGTGACATGGGATGTCTATGTTCGCCAAAACCAATTGGTATGGAAACAGGATGAAGTAGAGACCGTGAAGCATGGTACAGAAAAGGTGAGCATCGAGGCTGAAATCAATAATAATAGTGGTACTACAGAGTCTTGGACTATAAGCGGTTTGCCATCTTGGCTCACTCTGGAGAATGAAACGGGCTATCTGCCTGCGCTCTCCAGCAAGAAGTTGACCTTTGCGGTTGATCCTGCTCTTGCCATTGGCAGTCAGGAGGCTACGATTTACCTGACTGGTAACTTGGGCGTACCAGAACCTATGGTCATCAAGGTGAACAGTACGAGTGTGGCTCCAGACTGGAGCGTAAATTCTGCAGATTACGAATTTACGATGAATGTCAATGGTCAGCTTGAAATCAATGGTGAGATGTCGCAAGACGTGAATGACATTGTGGCTGCCTTCCGAGGTGACAGATGTGTGGGTGTGGCTAAGCCTACTTACTTCTCTCGCTATGATGCTTACTATGTGCTCATGAATGTATATGGTAATGCTGAGGACAACGGCAAGGACTTGACCTATAAGGTATTTGAGGCTAAGACGGGTAGAGTTCTTCCGATGGTAGAGGTGAGCATGGACAAGGCGAACATGTTTGTGACCGACAATATCGTTGGTACCATCTCTTCACCTAACGTTTGGAATGCCCAGGAAAAGGTAGAGCAGATCCTGAATCTCAAGAAGGGATGGCAATGGAGCAGCTTCTATGTGAATCCTGATAATGGCAGTGCTGATGAACTTCTCGCTGGCATCAAGAATCAGGTGAACTATATGATCAGTGAAAATGGACAGTGGACTCCTACCAGCAATTCCATCAACGAGGTGGTAGCTGGCGAGATGTACAAAATCCAGGGCAATGCGCCTGTATCCCTGTCTGTTGTCGGTGATGCTATTGATGTTGCCAACGATCCTGTTGTCATCAAACCTAATTGGAACTGGATTGGCTATAAGGCTCCTGGATACGTTTCTATCGGCAATGCGTTTGCTGATCTCGAACCTCAGGAAGGTGATGTTGTCAAGAGTCAGACTGCTTTTGCTTCTTGGAACAGTAGTGAATGGGTAGGCTCTTTGGAGGCTTTGAAGTCGGGCGAGGGTTACTTGTATTATTCTACTCGTAATCAGCAGCAGACTTTCCATTATCCATCTGCAACTTCTTCTGCTGCCAGGGAAACCTCTATGGCTAAGAGCATGAGACTGGGTGGAGATGATGCAGTGAATGAGAAAACAGAGATTGCCCAGATGCATCAAGGCAATATGAACGTCATTGCCCGTGTGGTAGATAAGCATGGTGCTGTCCGTTCGGATGCCGTCGTCAGAGTGATTGATGGTGATGGTGAACTTCGTGCCTTGACTGATGAGGCTCATGCTGATCTTTATTTCATCACGATTGCTGGTGAGAACAGTGGTGCTAACTTGCGCTTCATCGTCAGCGTGGATGGAATGGAACAGGTGATTCCTGGAACCATGTTCTATCGTGACGATGCTATCGTGGGCAGTCTTGACCAACCTCTCGTCATCGATTTGGCTTCTACCACAGGTATTGGCTCTGTCAAGACGGATGAGGATAGTTCAGAAGCAACGTATGACTTGAACGGTAGGCGTGTGGCTAAGCATGCTATCGAGACTGTTGTCATTCGTGGTAACAAGAAATTCGTTCATCTTAACAAGTAAGATTTATGAGAAAATTCTTTTTAATATTATGTCTGGTTTGTGCGGCACAGGGAATGTCCGCACAGACCGACATTCACGACAAGTATTCTTCCAAGTCTGAGGCTTGTGAGGATGGTACTTATCGAAAGTCTGACGGATATAAGAAATTTGGTCAGATTGGTTGGGAGAAGGAGAGCGGCTGGCGCCAAATCCAATATCTTGACCGTTATGAGCGGGAACATCGCATATACAATACCAATTCTTTCTTGTACTGTCAGGTGATGTGGAATGATGTTCTCTTGGAAGATTGTGAAATTGTGGCTTTTGATTCGAAGGGCTATGTAGTGGGCAATCAGTGTCCTGAACCTTTTCCGCAGAAAGCAGGCAACCTGCATCACGTGGCCATCATGGCTATCTTTGGGGATACGCCTCAGGAGAAAATTACCTTTAAGGTAATCAAGGGTGCTGGTACGGTTGCGGATCCTGTCTGTGAAAAACAGGCTGAGGAAGTTCATCTGTTTGTTCCTAATGGAACGACGGGACTTGTTGATGCTGATGGGGATGGTCGTCTGGATACCTGGAAGCCTGTTGTGCTCCATGTCAAAGAAACGCCTACTGCTATCAGGGAGGTTTCATCAGACTCTGTGAAAGGTATAAACGACAAGATAGTCTATACTTTATCTGGCCAGCGCATCCACAAGGATGCTGTCTCTCCTGGTACAATCATATTGGTCAATGGAAAGAGATATTTAGTTAAATAAGTTGTATTCAGATCGTGTGCTTGCCTATGGCAATAAAGTGGCCTCAGTAAGGGCACTTTTACGCTATGGGCAAGTTTTTTTTCTATCTTAGTCCTTTTTCTTCAACTCGTATAGGCATTTACCCTTCACCCTTCATCTTTTTGCCTGAAACCCCCATAAACACTGGGGTTCTGGAGGTGAAGGGTAAAAAATCACCCTTCACCCCCCATCTTCACCCTTCACCGTTTGTCATCTGAATGTTATTTCTGCCTTAATAGAAGCCTGCGCTTAGTCTTCATAGAAGTCTGCTTCACTTTTCATGGAATGCCGGAAGATGCTAAAATATATAACGGGTGGTGAAGAATGGCGAAAATTTTTACAAGACGAAGGGTGACGAAAGGTGGTGAAGGGTGAGGCGCTTTTATACAAACGAAACGCTTTCTCGCAGGCGAGAAAGCGTTTCTAACTTGTTATATCAAGTGTGGCCACTTGATGTTTTATAACTCATGTCCGAGCCTTTTATTTGAATGGCATAAACCAGTTCTCTGGATTGCTGAGGTCTATGCTGAGATTCTTGAATGCAAGCTTGTCACGAAGCCAGAGTGAACCGTAGTTGGTGCCCCAATAGCTGTCTGTGTTCTTGTGGCGTGCAATGCGGCAGAGGTCGCCATAGCGGGAACCCTCCCAGGCAAGCTCCAATGCCATTTCATCGCAGAGCAGGTCTTCTACACAGTCCTGATTGATTCTCAAACTGTCTTCTGCTGTTGCATTAGCAGGATAAGCATGGCCCAACTGAGCCAACTTCTTGTCAATCTCATTCTGGAACTGATAACCCGAGCCATTGCCCATGGTAAAGCCAGCACCGCGAGCGTGAATACCCTGATTACCAAAAGAAACACCGTTGGTTTCACTTTCATCATCGAAGACGACACGGTTTTCTGGAGTCAGGAATGGCAAGGTGGTCTTGAGGAACTTGATGCCTTCCTGGGTCATATAGGTGGTGTCCTCTTCCAAGGTATGATTCCATCCATCCTTCAATACGGCGAATGCTACATCAGGATGTCCCATACGGTTTACAGCCTCAGCTAACTTCAGATAGATACCTGCTGTTCGGTACAATGTGATATTGGCATTGTAATACTTCAGGATGACCTTAGTCAATTCCACCTGTGTACTAAACTTCACTCTTTCGTATGAACTGTGGTAGCGCATATCACCGATAGAGGCTTTAGCGAAAATCAGGTTCTTGATATTGAATTCAGAACTGCCGTTACCGTTTCCATTTGCATAATAGAAGTCCTGACTGTTGCTCAAATTCAGATAGGCATTGGTTGGTTCAAGAGAAATTTTCTCGTTTACTTCCGTACCATCTGATGAAGTATAGTAATTGTAGCCGAAGAGACCTGGCAAAGCTGTAATCTCACCACGCAACTTATTGGTAGCCATTGCTACGTAAGTATCAGTTTCCAAGTCGCTCATATAGCAGACTTTCCAGTCTGATGTATTGGAAACCGTACAGTAGTATCCCATCTTTAATGAATTAGGGTAGCTATTGTAATCAGGACTGTAGGTCGGTCTTGCCATATAGTTGTTGACCGTCTCTTTGTTCTTCTTCAGGTAGTTGAAGTAGTGCTCAACAGCCTTTGCATAGTTGCCGGATTCCAGATACAGGTCTGCCAAGATCAATCTTACAGGAATCATCATCTTCGCTGTATTGACAGTCTTGTTGTTTCCTGCATCGTTGGTACCTGCCTCAAAGTTACCCCAGTTAGGTACTGGCAGATCTACATACTGCTCCAAGTCTGGAGCCAACTCAGCAGTAATACCATAGATATCTTTCTTCTCAGAACTTGCTGCATTCTCGATGCCGGCGATATCAGTCAACGGCTTGGTATAGAATGGTACCTTGCCGTAGTTGTGGGTCAACTGGAGATAAGCCCATGCACGGATAGCCTTGGCCTCTGCATACTCCTTCATCGCAACTTCACTGGAACCGGTAATCAGCGTGGTATCACGGTGAGCAATGTAGTAGTTGCAGTTGTTGATGATACGGTAGTAAACGTATGCAGAATCGTACTTGTTGGTGCCGGAGTAATCGAAAGAAGCCAGTTTCTGCAAATCGGTTGAAGCGTCCTTCGTGGTGGTCAATAAGTCACCACGAAGTTCGTTGATAAGCACATTCTGGTCGATGGCCTGCTGTACACCCTTCAATATACCATTGATGTAGAACATGGAGTCCACTTTTTCATCAAGCGATGGATTGGTGATGTAGCGGTTGGATCCATCATCGAACATATCACTGCATGAGTTGAGTGTGATAGCAGCCATGAGTGCTGCAATAAAATATTTAATTTTTATCATTTTTTTATGCTTTGTGATTGTTGTACTTTTATTAGAGGTTGATCTTCACGCCGACAGTGAAGGTGCGACCTTGTGATACGCAACCTGTGTCAATGCCCTGGTAAAGAACTGCATTGGATACAGACATCTCTGGATCTCCGCCAAGATACTTGCTGATGGTGAAGAGGTTGTTTGCCTCTGCCCATACCTGAAGTCCCTGGAGCCAGGAAGAGTTGACTGGTATCTTGTAGTTGATATTGAGGGAGCGGAGCTTCAGGTAGCTGCCATCCTCTATCCATCGGTCGCTGAAGCGTGAGTTGCCCATCTCGTCTCCATAAGAGATGCGAGGCATGTTGGTTACCTGGCCTTCTACTCTCCAACGATCTGTCATGGCGCTGGTCTGGTTGTAGAAGTTATTGCCACCCTCGAGGATGCTGCGCTGATAGTTGTAGATATCATTGCCGATAGAGTAACCGAAGATGGCAGATAATGTCAGGTTGCCCCATGTAGCGTGAGCAAAGAAGTTACCATACAACTTAGGGTTTGGATTACCAATGATGGTCTTGTCGCTCTCATTGATGATGCCGTCGCCATTGAGATCTACGAAGTGCATGTCACCTGCCTTGAAATAGCTCTTGGCTCCGGTTTCATCTACCTGGTAGAGATAGCCGTCCTTGCCTGCTGCCTTTGCTTCTGCATCGGTAGAGAATACACCTGCTGTCTTGTAACCGTAGAATACGCCTGCACTGTGATTGACGAGTGTTGCGATGTTCTGGTTGCCGTAGATGCTGGATGTGTAGCCTACTGCTGCATTCTCCTGACCATTCAGGGCAAGGGTTGTGTTGTTAGGAAGCGACTTGATTACGTTCAGATAATGACCGATGCTTGCTCCTAATTCCAGAGTGAACTTGCGGCTGACGATAGGCTTGCCGTTGATGTGTACCTCTACACCCTTGTTGTCCAGACTACCCTCGTTGCTCCAGTAGCTCTTCACACCTGCCACAGGAGTGGTGAAGTCCTTCAATGTAAGAAGGTTGGTGGTATGGTTGAAGAAGAAGGTGAAGTCCAAACCTAAACGGTTCTCTAACCACTGGCTCTCGAAACCTGTATAGAAGCGGCGGGTCTTCTCGTAAGTGATGTTCTCGTTACCGATATTGTTGAGCTGTACGGCTGGAATGTTGTTGTGCAGGAACTTCAACACTTCGAAGGATGTGCGGGCAGCCTTGTTGTTGATGTTGTCATTTCCTGTCACTTCATAACCTGCGTTGAGGCGCAAGTAGTTGAAGTTCTTTCCCTTTGGAGCCCAGTTCTCATTGGTTACTACCCAACCAGCCTGAATGCTTGGGAAGAAGCCCCATGCCACATCACCGATTCGCAGACTTGTAGCCTTCTTGCCGAAGGTACTGCTGCTCTCCATAGAGGCTGCTACCTGCAGGAAGTAGCGGTTGCGATAGTTGTAATCTGCCTGAGCATACCAGGTGAGTGAGGTGTTCTTGTAGTCATTACCTGTGGCATCCTTGAAGTCCATGCTGTTGGATACGTTAGGCAACTTGTCATTACCGGCTGTACTATACTGACCTGTAGGGTTGTTCATCTCATAGTTGTAGCTGAGGTATCTGAAACCACCCATAGCCTTGAGTGAGTGAGCACCGAAGAGGCGTGTGAAGTCCAGACGGGTATCACTCATCAGGGTTTCTTCCTTAGCGAAGATAGAAGCTGACTGCGTCTGAACTCTACCCAAACCTTCTACATAGTAGGTAGGAACACCGCCCTTTGGACGATAGTAACGCTGGGAGTTACGGTTCAGCGTATAGTTGATGTTCTCTCTCAATGTCCATCCACCCTTGAATTCAAACTTAGGAGCCAGACGGATATGGAACATAGAGTTCTCCATACGGTTCTTGTTGTTGCCGCTACCATTTTCCAACAAGGCTGTTGGGTTTGCCAATGAGAGGTTCTGATTCAATGGAGTCAGGAACTCATCTGCATCTGCCAATGTAGAGGTCAACTCGCGGGTTGTATTGTTGTAGAGGTATGGATTCAGGATAGGAGCCTTGATCAGCGCGAGGAGGGTAGGAGATGTAACGGTACCCTTGCTGAAATCGCTTGGTGCTCCATCGTCGAATACATCACGGCTCAACTTGACATAGTCGATGTCAAACTGGGTTGAGAAGAAATTCTTGATGATGCTCAGGTCACTGTTGAAGCGGATGTTCACACGGTTGAAACCATTCTTCTTCACGGTGCTCTGTCCGTCTGTATAGCCGAGTGAGAGGTTGTACATACCTACCTCATCACCACCCATCACGTTGATGCTGTAGTTCTGGCTCAATGCAGTCTCATATACTTCCTTGCTCCAGTCAGTATTATTATGGTATGTCTTATAATAATAGTTGTTTGGATCTGTGGTCAGGAAGTTGAGAGAACCCTTTTCCAAGAACTTGTCAATCTTTGGATAGGTACTGAGCATTTCGGTAGCGTAGCTCATATACTGGTCTGCATCCATCACATTTGGCAGGCGTGGCACCAAGTTGACACCCATACCGATGTTGGCATCGATACGTGTAGCGATGGTTCTACCGCGGCGGGTCTCCAGTACGATGACACCATTGGCGCCCTTGGCACCATAGATGGCAGTACCATTCTTCAATACGGTAACCTTCTCGATGTCGGCAGGATTGATGTTCAGCAACTGGTTGTTGAACATACCTGTCTGAAGTGAAGTGCCGTCGTATTGCATGTCCATAGGCACACCATCCAACACGATGAGAGGCTGGGCGTTGGCATTCAGGGAGTTCAGACCACGGATAAACATGGCAGAACCGATGCCTGGCGCACCTGATCGCTTCACGGTGCGTACATCAGCACCCAATTTCTCGCCGATGAGGTCTTCTATGGAAGTCTGTGTACTTACCTGTGCTTTCAGGCTTGCCTCGTTGCCCAACTTCGTTCCGTTGGTGTACATCTCGTTGAACTTGTCGCTGAGCATCTTTGCCTGGATGTTGTTGACACCTGCGATAGATACCTGCTGGCTTGCATATTGTGAGGTAAACAGATAGAGCGAGGTAGTGAAGGTAGGCACCTTGATCGTGAAGGTACCGTCCTCGTTGGTCATGGCAGCATAGCGAGCATTTCCAAGTGCCTGGATCTGCACACCGCTAAGAGGCTTGCCGGTGGCAGCATCGTAGATGGTACCAGATACCTCTTTCATCGGATAGTTTGGCTGCTTTTTGTTTACCGTTTCCTTCGCTCTCTTTTCGGCGTTGTCGGTTGTCTCTTGGGCATTGATTTCAGCAGCTACTGCCATCAAGCCCATTATAGCCAATATTCTGAAATTTATCATTGTCTTCAATTGTTGAGTTCGTGTTATTAATAGGTGTATGAATTGAGATCCCAGAAGATTTCTGGCATTTCATCTTTATATTCTTCACCACTTTCTCCGTTCAATGCTTTCTGAGCCTGATAGTACTTCACGGCTTCCATAGGAACTAATGTGATGCCTGCGATGCGCAGTACTGCACTCTGGTTTTTGACTGCACGGTCTCCACTACGTATGTTGAATACTGGATATGCTACAGGGTCTGTGAAGTTGCTCAGGTTGCGGTAGCAGAATGATGGATTGAATACACCCATGAATTTGCTCACAATCTTGGATTTCTCGTTCGTACCATAGTCGAATACAACTGATGCGAAGTTGGAAGAAACGTTGAAGTCTTTCTTCAGAGGTACAGGGGCAAAATTTTTGAGTGTTCCACCTGCAGCATCGTTCTGGAATGAACGTACCTGGAGTTTCTGTGAGGTTACTTCTGCTTCTTCATTGGTGATGTTGGCAGGAACCATTGTCAGATATACGGCGTATGGAGTGTACCACATTTCTGGTATGTAGAAGTAAACCTCTGGCACTTTACCCAGGTTGGATATTACCTCATAATATTGGCTGGCGTGCATGGATCCTTCTACATTCTTGTTTCTGTTGTCGCTGCTTACTGCTACGTTCTGGTTGATGGATACGTTATCGACTTCTGCCTGGAAATTACCGTTCTGTGCTCTCAGGTGGATGATAGGGCACCAACTGTCCCAAGGCTTTACGCGGAGTGAATCTGTAATCCATGCGTTACCGTTGCTCATCACTTTCTTCTCTGCATTCACAAACAGATCCTTGGCATCGTAAACCAAACGGCTGTTTTCGCTACGGTAGTTCAGGGTGTTGCAGATCACGTCGCCTGTTGTACTCTTGATAGAGTCTGTTGCTCCTGTAGGAATATCACCCTTCTGGAAAGCAGGATTGATGGTATGACTGTAAATCAGTGGTCTCAGGATAGATGTTGTAGTATATAATTCTGTCAAACTATCTGCATCTAAGGTTACGGCACCAGCTGGAGTGTGTTCCACTTTGCCTTTTTCATCGTTGTACTTAACGATGAAAGGCGTGATGGATTTCGGATATTTATAATAGGACTTAACCTTTTCATAAGCAGTTGCCCATGCCTTGTCTGTAGGAACAATCATGGTATAGGTACTGTCCTCTGTGGTCAGTTTGGAGTTCAGGTAGTTGAACATCTTGTTGCTCTCCACATATACTGTATCAAGATAGGTCATTGCTCCATCCTTGATAGGACCCTCGATACTGTTCTCCTTGTCGATTTCGCGCTTCATGGCACTCTTGTAGAGCTTGGCAAGACTGGTTGTGTTCTCATTGCGCAGGAACTCTTCATAGAAGTTAGGGCGGAAGTCCATGTAACTGCTCATCAGATGCATGATACCGTTCTTGGCTAACATGTTGGTACTGTCGATGGCGATATTGCCCAATGTATAGCTTCCATTGCCTTGGAATGACATCACCTTCTTGTTGAGCAGGTGGACACGCTCATTGATCTCACCGGTAGCTCTGTGATAACCGCGGGCGATATGGTTGTTGAGGAATTCTGCCTTCAGCAAGCTGTCGCTCATGGCATTGTATTTTTCGAAGTCGAAAGCATCGTTGCCTGGTGCCCATACGGTGTAGCTCTGGTTGTTGGACAAAGCCTTGTCGTAACCTACCTTTTCCATCAGTGCAGCAAAATTGCTGAGCTTCGGATTGTTGCTGATCTGTTCCCACAGTGTCTGGTCTGATACGCCAGAGCCGTCAGTAGTTACGTCATAATGGTCATCCCAGTCGGTGCAGCTCTGGAAACCCAAAGCTGCTACTGCTGTCATTATTATATATTTTACTTTCATATCTTTTGTATTTCTATGTTTGTTTTCTTGTTAGAATACATTCACTTTTTAGAATACATCCTCTGTCAGAGTAGGGTGGTTATACACGCTTACTGGAACTATTTCGATGTAGTCAAGCTCAAACTCAGCTTCTGTATTCTCTGGCATGGCTGTCTTGCAGCGGAACCAGTTGTCCTCACCTTGTTTGAAGAACTGTTTGGTTACGACACGGCGAATATGTGGCTGACGGCTGATGTTCGTACGGGCTGTACCCTCAGCTCCCTTCTTGTAATTACTGAAGTAGTTAGGACCTCTCATCCATCCACGGTTATGCATTGACTTGTCGGTCGCTGCACCTAAGTCGCCATCCTTATCTGGGTCTGTCCATCCGATTATGGTTGACTTGTCGGGACCGTCATAACCTTCTTTCTGGTCAAGAGGGATATCGCAGGTTGTCATCTGGGAACGGTCTGAAGAGTGACCCAATGAGAACTGTACCATCGTACGGTTTGCGGTGATTACATAACCGAAGCGTAATTCGTAGGTACCATCTTTAGGAACCGGTGGCAACTTGATGGCAAAGTCGTAGGCTCCTCTTACGAACAACTCGTCGCCCTGGTAGTCCAACCAGCAGTCCCAGTCTTTGATAAAGTTATTGTTACCAGTCTTTGCTTCGTCCTTGGTCAGATAATATACACGGGATGACTCACCGTTGTAGATAACCATGTTCTCAAAATAACCTTCTGGGATACGGATGGCACCAATCTTGCGGTCGTTGCGACCGTATCTTGAAGAAAGCTCCTGATATGAATAACCTCTGATCTGATTGGTCATACTTTCATCAAACAATGACATGAACTCGAAACGCATACGCTCGTTGAGTACATTGTTTGGTACTTTTTTCTCGTAGCGTAGAATGCCATTGATAGGATGAATCCAGCCATTGGAAGCCTGGCGGGAGAGTGCTGAACCGCCAGCTACTTGGATACCATCTTCTACAGGTGTATTTGCAGTTTTATATGCATCCTTAGAGTTGGCACCCGGTGTGCTGGTCAATGTAGGATTGTTCAATACACGGTTGATCCAGATTGAACTGACGGCACCGTTTTCCTTTACACCTGTCAGCTTGAACATGGTGTATGGCAATAAGGTACGTACATATTCATATACATCTGCATATTCCAACTCGTTGTATGAGTAAACCAACTTATCCATAGAAAGTGAATATTTCAGGATGTGGTAGCGGAGGAACATGTTCAATGTATTCCACTGATTGGTATAGTCGGTACCTGTGCTGATCTTGATTTCTGGATGATCTTCCAAGTAGCTGTACCAGGAAGCGCAATCCTTGTACCACTCGTTAGCCTTGGCTGCCAACTCTTTCCAGTTGGTAATACCTTTATTCTGGAGTACCTTGTCGGTCTCTGCAAATACGGTGAATCCCACCTTGCAGCTTGTAGGATACTCTGCAAAAGGATATTTGGTTTCTGGATCGATGGTAAACCAGTTGATACCGTTGGTACGGATATGCTCCTTCAACACCTCATCCAGACCCGTCTGCTTCAAGGCATCGCACCAGATACTATAGATACCCATGTTCTCCATTTCGTCTATAATATAATTGGTAGAGCGGTAGAAGAGTTTGTCGATGGTATGAACCACACCGTTTTCCACCTCGTGGTCTTTGTTGATGATCTTGGTGGTTCCATCGATGGTGATGTCGTCACCCACACGCTTTGGTGAGTGAGTGTTACCGCCCATCATGGTGATGTCCGAACCTGCCAGCAAATCATTGCTCGTCTTCTTCAGACCCGTAAGGTGTGCCTCTACGATATCTTTGCAGAGTGAGTCACGTTTCTCGGACTTCCAAAGGCGATCTATCGTGTTTCCCTCACTTACATCACCTGTATAGAGTCCATTGTGATTTGCAGACTTTTTATCTTCCCACAATTCTTGGATATATTCTTTTACCGCCTCGTTGGTTGGAGCGAAGCAGGTATAGGTTCCGTATGCAGACAAGCGGTCTGACAAACCAGCATACTCTGTTATCTTTGCGAAATCCGAAAGAGTGGAATCGCTTCGCAAGTAGTCGGTGATGGTTTCACCGGTGAAAGTATAGAGGTTGCTTTCATCTATTTGCTCGGAGCATGAAGTGAAGGCGAGTGCACCGAATGCTACACCTGCTACCATGCCACCTATCTTATGAATGAACTTTGTCATAAAGCTATACTTAATTATGAATTTCTTGAATGTTATTCTTCTGTTCTCTCAGAACTTTGTGTCTCTACCCAAACAGGATTCTGGTGAATCAGCTTGTTGGTCTTGGTCTCACTGTTCAGGATAGGCCAGTAGAGATGTCCCTCGTTTTTAAACTTGTATAGGTTTGTACTATATTTGGTAGCGAGGATGTCCTTGAAATTGTTGCCCTTGTTGGCAAGACTTGGCAGATTACTGCCGTTAGGATCTATCTCGTAGAGCGTCTTGGTAGGATCTACACCCGTCATGTGGCGGTAACAGTAGCGCACCAGGTCAAACCAGCGCTTACCTTCATAGCAGAGCTCGCGTCCTCTTTCCTGGAGGCAAAGCAATTCCATCTTGTCTGCCTTGTTGTAGTTGTCTTGATAAACCAAGGTGTCCTTGAGTGCCGTCGTACTGATAGAACGCTGGTTCACAGCCTGGATCAGGGCAAATGGATTCTTCAGTTTGTTGGTTTCTGTACCTGCTAATTGAATTTGAGCCTCTGCCTTCATCAGCATGACGTCTGTGATGCGGTAGATGATCCAGTTCTGGTCGAACTTGTCGAAGTCACGGAGTGGTTGGATATAGATACTACCTTTCTTTCGGGTTGGAATGTCGTAAATGGCATTTTCTTTGTTCATCATCTTCTTCACCTCATAAGAAGAGTAGTTGTCATCATTCACACCATAGCTGCTGTTGTAGAAGCGGTAGTCGTTTTCAGACTGGAAGTATGTTGCCGTAGAAGCACTCTTGGTTGCTGGAGATGGATTGTCGCCGATGGCACCACCCACTGTAGATGTACCTACCATCATACCGTAGCCAGACTCCTGCTTCTCCCACTTTAAGTAACTCTTGCACAGTAGGGTGTTTGAGTTCTTCTCTCCGTCAAACTGAAGTTCGAGGACGCTTTCAGAGGAGTTACCTCTTACGAAGTTATAGTAGTCAGCCCACAGACCTTTATATAAGTAGTACTGCTGTCTGCTGTTGCGGTAAACTGACTCCTGGCTGGTGCCCTTGATGTTAGCCTCGAAATAGTTTCTGTGGGAGTTGATGACCTTGTCAGCATGGTCAATACATGCCTGATAATACTCTTGGCTCTTGGCAGCATCTGTACCGCTCCAGAGAGAAGCTCTCCAGAGATATACGTCTGCGAGAATGGCATTGATGGCATCCTTGCTGAGGAAACCGGTTGTTCGCCAGTCGTCCTCTCCGAAGATGCCGTAATTGTAGCAACCCTTCTCTGCTTCTTTCAGGTCTTCGATACAGAGCTGGAGGGTAGAATCTGGTGCCAGCTGGCCGTCCAACTTCATGTCGTCTGTATTTTCGTATGCCTTTGTCACGTAAGGAATATCACGGAAGGCACGAACCAGATAGAAGTGGCAGAGGGCACGCAAACCTAACATCTGGGCACGGGCTGTCTGGTAGTCACCCTCGGTGAACTCAGGGTCTTTCTCCATCACCTCTGGGGCATGAGCCAATACGATGTTACAGGTATTGATGACATTATAGAAACATGCCCATGAGTTGTAACCGCTACTTGGGTATAAATCTCCTTTGGAAATATCATCCAATGTAGTGTTTTTCAGTGAAGGATGTTTCTTCAACTCGTCTGAGCGGTAGTCACCCCACATAATCATTCTTTCTATGATTCCTCCATTAATCATGGCGGTGTAAGCGCCAGTTACCACCTGTGTGACATCATCTTTGGTCTGCCAGAAGTTCTCGCCGATTGTCTTGTCGGTAGGATAGATGGTCAGGAAGTCATTGCATGAGCTAAGCGACAGCATACCTAAGGCTGCGACGGCAAAACTCTTGACGATATTGTTTATTTTATTTTTCATTGTTAGTCTCTGTTTTTGTGTTGGATTAAATTCCGATTCTCATGCGGAGGGTGAACGATTTGCTTCGTGGTGTCTGTGAACTGTCTGAAGCAAAGTTCCAACCATTGTTTGCATGCTCTGGGTCTGTACCGCTATATTTGCTCCAAACGAAGATGTTCTGACCGCTCAAGTCGAATCGCAAGGTATTCAGACCTACGCTCTTGAGGAACTTCTTTGGAACATCGTAGCTCAGACTGACGTAGCTGAAACGCAGGAATGAGGCATCCTCCACGTAGCGGTCGCTACCGAGCCAGTTGTAACCGTAGTTGTAGAGTGCGCGTGGAATTTCTGTCATGTCACCGTTCTTGCGCCAGCGCCAGTTCACAGCTGTACTCTGGTTGGTGGTGTCATACATCTTTTCTACTCCCATTCGTGCGAAGTTTACAACCTTGAAACCGGTACGGTAAACGAAGTTGGTACGCAATGACCAGTTGCCATAACGGAAGGTGAAACCGAAACCTCCTGAGAACTTAGGATTTGAGTTGCCTAAATAAACCATATCCAATGAATTGATGGTACCGTCGTGGTTGACATCTTCGTAAATCACATCACCACCGTCAAACTTGTAGGTCTCACCACCGTCCTTGGAGTTGTAGGTCATGCGCAAAGGCTTTCCGTCGGCACCTGTAATCACCTTGCCGTCTCTGTTCAGGGCGATAGGAGCTGTCTTGCCGGCTGGCAGGAAGCGGTTGTTGAGGTAATCCACGAGGTCGTTGTTGTCTCTGATCATGATCTTCTCGTTGCCCTCCATGACATAACCCTGGCGACGTAAGTTCTCCAGATAGTCATAGGAGTACTGATATACGCCCTTGTGGCGCAAACCGAAGATAGAACCTAAGGCATTACCCACCTGGATACGCTTGAAGTACTTACCGCGGCTATCTGCAGACCAGTCCTCGTTGATACCATCGAGTACGGTCTGGTCCATCTCTGTAATCTTGTTGAAGTTCTGTGCCACGTTGAAGCTGGCATCCATTGAGAATTTACCTGCCTTGATGAACTTCTTGGCGGTGATGTTGAATTCCCAACCCTTGTTCTCCATAGAACCGATGTTCTTCCATGCCAAAGTGGTATAACCGGTCTGTGAAGAAATGGCAACACCTGGGTTCAGCAAGTCTTTCGTCTTCTTATAATAGTAGTTGAAGTCAGCCTCAATCATGTCGTCGAAGAGTCCTAAATTGGCACCTAAGTTCCATGAGGTGGTCTTCTCCCATTTCAGGTCGCTGAGCTGCAGTCCATCTACACGGGTAGAAGGAAGCAGGGTATTGCCGTTACCATACTGGCTGCCGGCTGCATATTTCGCATACTGCAGATACTCGCTGCTTGGAGTTCTACCGTTCACACCCCATGATGGGCGGAATGCCAACATAGAGAGCACCTTGCGAGACCATTTCATCCAAGGCTCGTCGCTGATGTTCCAGCGGACTGACATACCTGGGAAGTAACCCCACTTATTATTGTCGCCGAAACGGGTAGTACCGTCGGCACGTACTGTAAAGTCGGCATTGTAACGACCCTTGTAAGACAAGTGTGTAGAGAATACGCCTGCCATGCTGCGCCACTCACCATTGCTGGTTGACATGTTGGAGATTTCGGCAGGAAGGGTAGGAGACTGCGCACCCAATGGCAACTTGCGCTCACTTACGTTCTGACCATAGCTGGTACCAGAAGTCAACTCCCAACGACCCAACATCATCCAGGCTATATCTTCATTCTTGAACTTAGGAGTGAAGATCAACTGGTGACGGGTCTGGAACTGGAATGAGTTGTAGTCATCCATTGTATAGAGGTTGTAGCTATTATCCTTCCAACCATTTGTGCTCAACGAACCTGGGCAATAGGTAGGATTACTCTTGGAGAAGATATCCAGATAAACCTGACCCTCGTAGTCGAGACGGGTCTTATGATCGTCATTGCCTAAGAAATAGTAGTTGATACGGAAGTCTGGAGTGATACGGTAGGTACTCTCGTTGTTCCATGCCAAGTTGGCGATAGCCACAGGGTTACCGATATCGCGTACAGACTTCAGCTGGAGAGAAGAAGTACCGCTGATAGATGAACCATATTCGTCCTTTTCTGCTGAAGGCAGCATGATGTAGTACTCGTTGGTGTCGATGCCGTTACCATCCTCACGGTAGATACTCATGTTAGGAGCCATAGAGAGCGCCTTACCCAAAATGTTGGCATAGCTCTTCTGGTTCTTGGTGTATGTCAGTGGAAACTCGGTGGTGAACTTCAGTTTGTCACTCACGTAGTATTCCAAGTTCAAACGGGTAGAGAAACGGTTCAATACCTGCTTGATGATGGTACCGGTCTGATGGTCATAGTTGGCAGAGATACGGAATACAGCCTTTTCACCACCACCCGAGATGGTGAGTCCGTGGCTCTGGTTCCAACCGGTCTGAGTTACTGCCTTCACCCAGTCTGTATTGTCGTTCCAGTTGTTGTACTCAGCCCAACTCTTGTTGTAGTTCAACTCATTGATGTTGGTGGTAGCAGAAGGATTCTGTGTAGGGTTGTAGAGTTCCTCCTTCATCAGCATGGTATATTCATCACCCGAGAGGAGGTTGTAACCCTTAGGCTGCCAGTTGCCCTGAAGTGAGAAGTTGTAGTCGATACGGATCTTACCGCGCTTACCGCGCTTGGTCTTGATACTGATGACACCATTGGCACCACGGGCACCCCAGATAGCGGTAGCAGCGGCATCCTTCATGATGTCGATGCTCTCGATATCGTTCACGTTGATGGAAAGCAAAGAACTGTAGGTCTCCTCTGTTGCGGTTGACCAGTCTGTATCCTTGGCATCTGGCACGTCCATGATGTTGCCGTTGACAACGATCAGAGGTTCTGAAGAACCGTTGATGGTGGTTACACCACGCATACGCATGGTAGTACCGGCACCGAGGTTACCGGAGTTGGCTACGATGTCGAGACCGGCAATCTGACCCTGCAATGCCTCATCGGCACTGGTGAAGGCAAGACCATCCACGATTTCCATGTTCATGGTCTGGGTAGCAACAGATACCTCGTCCTTAGGGATGCTCAAACCATCACCGCGGAAACGCTGCTTGGCAGTTACGGTGACTGTTCCCAACTCGTTGGCGTCCTTGAGCTGTACCTGGAAATTGGTCTGCGAACCGATGACCTGTGAAAAGGTCTTGTATCCTACGTAGCTGACAACTAACTTATTCTTCGGGTTCTTGATAGCTAACTGGAAGTTACCATTCACGTCGGTAATCGTAGCGTTCACGTTACGGTTGTTGGCATCTTTCTCTATCACATTACAGCCGATGACAGGACCGAACTCATCAGATACGGTACCTGAGATACGGTGGTCTTGAGCAGAGATTGTCATAGCGCTGCATAAGGCACCTACGGTTATGTATGTTCTTATATTGTTCATTGTGTTATAAGCTTGGTTGTGAAATTATTTGTAGAACTTGATTCCATGCTTCTGTGCATAGTATAGGTTCTTGAGATTCTTCAGGCGTGCCTGGTTGGCTTCAGGGGTATTGCTGGCGAAACCGTCGTCGTAACGTTTGCTCCTGCTGAAGCAGAGAGGCTTTGAAATCTCATGGATGGCTGTGAATGAGGATGTTTCTATAGCACCACTCTTGAAGATGTAGTCACGAGCCATGAAGTTGACCAACTTGTCGCCATTTGCATTGATGATGACTGGGTCACCGCCTTCGTCAGTTACATACAACTTGCCGCTGCCGCCCTTGACTTTGAGTCGTTTGTAGGCAGAACCGATGGTGCAGGAGGTCATGTATGATCTGTTGCCGTTTTCTACTTCCTGTGCATCTCCGTAGTCGATGGTGTTGTCGGCATAGAGTGCGAAGTCCTGGAAGTGATAGCGGATGAAGTTTCGGATAGCTTCAGCCATCTTCAGTGCCTTTGCCTTGGCATTCTCGTCATTTGCTGAAGCATTGTCCATCACTTCCTGTACCTGCTCCCAGGTTGGGAGACCTTGTTCGAATGCCAGGTCCATGGCTTTATTGTCTGGTGCATACAGCGTGTAGTTGTATGTGTTGTAGAAGTTGACGTTCTGGTCGAGACAGTCGTACTTCTTGTTTTCTGTTGTATTGTTGGCAAAGACATCGCTGAATACGGTAAACTGCTTCTGCTCGTCTGTCTTCATGCCGATACTGGTCAGCAGATTGCTCAGATTGGCTGGTGTACACAGATCCAGGAATTTAGAGAACTGGCTGTTGTCGTTGAGGCAACCATATACACTGGTCTGAGGTGCCTGGATGAGGTGGTCGATGACAAATGCCTTACCATTGCTGTAGCTGGTAGCTTCCTTGATTTCTGAAACCGGATAGCTGTAGTTGCTGCCTGCAATACCATTGATCTGTCCACCGCTTACTACGTTTCCGCCGATGTGACCTCCGTGGATGGCAATCTCACCGCCATGTTTGGTCTTGTAGTATTTATTGGTTACACCTATGTTGTCCTTGGAAACGGACTGTGAAAGTGATACGGTATGATAGTTCAGAATGTCAATCAGGCGATCGGTAACAGCGCCCAACTGAACGATTGTAGAGTCAGAACTGATAGAACCTGTAGCAGGGTTGTATTTGAACGCAGATACGGAGATATTCTTGTCCTTATGCACATCTTTATAATAGAAGTGGAGTACGCGAGGACCATCCTTGTAGTTCTTACCTAATGATACTGGATCTACATAATACATGTCGAAAGCAGTATTGTTTGGCAGGAACATCGCATAGTTGGCTGAGCTGGCACGCAGGTAGGCATAGTAGTTTACCTTCAGCATGTCCTTGTCCTGGATAGCCCAGTTGATCACACCTAAGTCTCTTGCCTTGCGGAGCAATGCCGGTGTAGATACGATATTATATGAAATAGGTGGAATCACTCGGTTGAGCATGTAGATGGCACCATTGTTGGCGATACGTACATCGTAGGCATTCTCTTTCTTGATGACATCTTTCAATGTGAGTCCGATTGGGTCACTCGCCTCGTCCATGATGGTACCGAACTTGCTTGGTACTGACTGTACGAAGGATGCGTTCATCATATTGTTGACGAATGAGCGGATGATGTTAGCAGGAATACTGTCTAAGTTCTCGCCGAAATTCTCCTTGGTGAGAGGCTTCTTGGCATAAAGTCCAAGAATGTTGTAACCACCATTGGATGGATTGAGGAAATAGTCTTCTACTGCTTCATCATCAGGAACGAACATCGCACCCATATCGGCGAGCATCGTGCCGTATGTGCTGTAATACTGGTTCCATCCCGGGTCGAAGTTGAGAAGCATATCCTGTGCCAATGCCACCTGCTTTGGATCTCTCTGAAGAGCAACTGCTCCCTGAGAACGCTCGCTGAAATAGCGCCACTGGAAAATGGAGTCAATCATTGGCTTGCCATTGAGGAGGGCATTGTCATTATAGTTTAATGTGGTCTGGGCATCATAGTATGGAGCACAGAAACGGTCGAGCATGCGGTTGAACCACTTGGTATCCTTGCTCTCTCTGATCATCTGTGCCATGTTGCCTGGAGGTACGATGACACCGTCAGTCTGGTTTACATAACCGTTCTGACAGGTTACGTCCTTAGCTATAATCTTGTTCTTGAAGATAAAGGTACCACCCGACTCGTATGGTCTTCCTGTGATGGCAGCAAAGTCTTCGCTGTTGATACCATTGTTGAGCATCTGCTCCTGGGTAAAGTGAACCATCATAGGACGGGTGTTGTCCATTACTACGTCGATTCCACCTTTTATATATGGAGTCCAATAAGAGTTGTTGGCTGGCAACTCAGAAGCCCATACATGATAGATGGTGTCGGTAGCGTTGGCAGAGGTCTGGTGTTTCATGGCAATGCCTCGGGTAACAGAACTGTTGGAACTTTCCACATTGGAAAGCATTTCCGTCAGGATGGCATTGTCAAGGATAGAAGTGTAGAACAGTTGTTTCTTCATGGACTCTGTCAAGTCTTCATACGACTTGGCGTTCCATTTGTTGTTCTTGAAGAACTCGTTGAATGCAGAGTCGTTAGCTGCAAACACAGTCTTTGAACCTGTTTTTGACATGACCTCCTTGTATCCAAGGTCATCAATCAGGCGAAGATAGGTTTTGAATGTACCATGAAGACTACTGGCTTCACTTGGATTTTCCAGCTCTTCATAGATACTCTTACCCAAATTCGTCGGGATGTTGCCCTTGTCGTCGAGGTCGTAAGAGTCAGTACATGCATAGAAGCCTGAGATGGCTAATGTAGCGCATATACCGAGCATCGCATGACGCGATTGATTGATAAAGCGGTTGCTCATATTTTTGTTATTTTGTTGTTTAGAAGTTTCGATGTATCTGATGTGTAGATTTCTCCTTTTAACAGTTATTTGCCATCTTAAACGAATTTTGACCTACAAATAAAGCCCGTAAATCGTGCTTATGTAGGCAGAAAATACCACTCTTTACCGGATTTTGGTATAGGCTCAGTTTCATTTTGATTGAATCAAATTTTGTTGTTAGGATACTTTCGTAAGTTATTTTGGGTGCAAAGATAACAATACTTTAAATAAATAATGCTATTTTTGTTGAAAAATATCTCTGCGTTAACTAAGATTAACTAAGTGCTTGTGCGCCTATCGGATTTTTTTTGCTAAACTTATGGAGCGATAAGTGTTGAATTTACGCTATTATATAATGTGTGCTATTGTTTTTTTGTATTTTACACACCTATTTTGGTTAAATAATCTAAAAAACAATAACTTTTCTTGCTTAAAAACTTGTATGTTACGGTTAAATTACTAATTTTGCAACCAGATAAAACTTTAATTAAATGAAGCTAATAACTTCATCAACCTATTAAACCAAAAAATAACGCATGGACAAACGTTTACTTTATTCAGCAGTTTTGGTTGCTTCATTAAGCACCAATTATGCACAAGCTCAGGTGAATGATCCTGTTCTTCCAAATCCAGTACAGTTGAAACTGGATGGTACTGATACTGTAGCTATCAAGAATATCTTGGCAGACCAGTGGCTTACCAATGGTAATGCTTATGGCACCCAGACAAGTTTGGGCACATCAGGTCTTGGCTTTGTTATCGTTCCTAATAAGGGCGATGATGGTCAGCCTAATGGTACCTATTCTTTCTGTAATGATAAATCTGGTAAGTTTGGTGCCTTTTCTAACAAGATATTCCTTAACTCATTTGATGAAAATGGTGGTAACTCTTATGTTGATTACAATAATCAAGGTATAGAGAAAACCTATTGGAAAGTTACACCTAATGGTGCGACATTCAGATTCCAGTCTAACGAGCAGCCTGATACTTATGCCGGCTATAATCCTAATGATACTAAACTCGATGGTAAAGGTGAGACTGCTGTAGATACTCAGTTCCGCCCAGCATTGGCAGAAAGCAGTGAGTATGGTCTTGATTGGGCTGCTTATCCTTATACTTATTTCTATCGCTTAGAGAAGTTGAAGGATCAGATTAATTCTGCTCATGATGAAGGATTAGATGTGACTGCAGTAGAAGCTATTTACAATAATCCTAATGCAGAATATTGGCAGCTGAAGGAAGCTTCTCGCATGATTACTGATGCAAGAAGAAATAAGGCAATGGCTGAAGCTACGGCAGAATCTCCTGTAAATATTACAGAATATGCTCCAGATGCCAATTGTGATGCTTTGACTGGTTGGACTCATGATTGTATATATGATGATAAGGGTGATGTTGGTCATGGCGGTCATGGTACCAATTGGCAGCTTCAGTCTCATAAATATACAGCAACTGATGGATACGAGACAGAGAAATTTATTGAGCGCTGGGTGGATGGAAATTCAGACCCTGTAACAAATACCAAAGTAGATGGTGCTGGTCGTCTCAGTGACGGTGTTCTCTCTCAGACTTTGCACAACCTGCCTGCGGGTGGTTATAAGGTGACCTGCTATGCGATGGCAACCCAGCAGTCTAAGGGTGATAGCTATAAGGTAGAGGGTGTTTCTGTATTCGCAGATACCAAGAGTACTCCTAACTCTCAGACAGTAGCTACTTTGGCTGGTGTTCCTCAGAAGTATGAATTCCTCCTGGATATCAAGGAAGGTGAGGATTTGACTATCGGCTTCAAGTTGGATAAATGTACTGCTAACTGGGTATTCGTAGATAATTTCCAGATTGAGTATTGTGGTCCAAGCTTCAAGGCAATGACCTTGGCAGATGTGAAGAAAGCTTCAGCAGAACTCGCAGCTAAGATGGATGGTATGGAGGTATGCCCTACTTATATAGATAAGGCAAACGAACTCATAGCTACTGTAGGTGAGATGACAACTGATACTGATGAAGCAGAAATCAATGCAATGAAACAGGATCTTGCTGATATCGCTGCAAAGATTGACAAGAGTTCTGCATTGTATGCTGAATTAAAAGACTTGGATGCAACTATACAGGAATTCTTGGCATTAGATCCTCAAGGAGATGAATTTGAAGCTTTCATGGATTTATATAATGATTGCGGAAAAGAAGGTGAAGGTGTTGAAAGCTTGATGAGCACTTACACTCTTGAAAATGAGGACTTGACACAGTATATGGCTGACTTGAAGGTTAAGTTGGAGGCTGCTCAGAATGCAAGTATCAAGGCTGGCGATGATATTACACGAAAGATTGTGAACCCATCATTCGATACAGGTACAAGTGAGGGCTGGACAGGTAATGTGACAGTTAGTAAGGACTATAAAAACTGTGAGGCTTACGAAAAGACATTTGATTTGTATCAGGATATTACAAATCTTCCTGATGGCGTTTACGAATTGTCAGTACTTGCTTTCCAGCGTGTAGGAACGAATGAAGATGCTTCTGCTGCTCATGACAATGGAACAGAGAATATCACTGCGTTTATCTATGCAAATGACTTGGAAACTCCATTTACCTCTCCTTATACATACGGTATGAAGGAACCTTCTGGTGGTAACCCTGCTGACTATAAATATAATCTGAATGGAGAAGATGTTTATATCCCTAACTCTATGCAGGGTATGGCTGCTGCCATTGCAGAAAATCCTAAGGCTTATACCGTAACAGTTCCGATGTTGGTAGAGGGTGGTACGCTTCGTATCGGTGTACGTGCGAAGAAGCGTCCTTCTAACTCGCATGACTGGGCTATCTGGGATAACTTCAGATTGAAGTATCTTGGTAGCAAGGGTGATGCATTAGGTGCGGTAACTACACCATTGATTGCTAAGGCTGATGGTTTGCTTGCTTCTAATATGAATGCTGATGTACGTGCTCAGTTGGAGACTGCTAAGACTGCTCTCGAAACAGAAGCAACTGTTCCTGGTATTCATACATTGAGTGCTGCCATTGAGGCTGCTAATACCTCTATTGATGCTTATAACACTCTGAAGGAAGCTATTGATAACGCTCAGACTCGTTATGATGAAAATGAAGCTACTTCAACAACCTCTGAGACAGCTAAGGGCTTGTACACCGCAGCTAAGACTACTGCTGAGGATATTTATAATAATGGTACAGCTGCTGATGCTGAGATACCAGCTGCTATCAAGGCTTTGAATGAAGGTGTAACTAAGTACGTCATCCATGATGTCATTGCTGATGCTTCAGAAGCAAAACCTGCAGACATCACCAAGGTTATCGCCAACAGTGATTTCGCAACCATGAGTAGTACTGGTTGGGATGTGAAAGATGGAACAATGGGATTCCAGACTAATAATAGTGTTGAGGCTGGTGAGTTCTACGACTGTACATTCAACTTGCAGCAGACATTGGTAGGTCTTCCTGCAGGTATGTATCGCTTGACAACTCAGGCTTTCTACCGCAATGGTAATAATCCTTCGGCTAAGGTTGACGGTAGTGATGATCAGTTGAAGTATGATGTAAACGAGAATGCATACCTCTACTTCTCTGATAAGGAAATTCCAACAGAAGAGGGTAAGACTGTAGCTACTGAACTCCCTGAAAACAAGCAGGCTATCAAGACCATTACTGCACATAAGATTGCTGAAGACGATTGGAATAGCGTAGGTTTGAGTGATAATGGAGGCCTGAAAAAGATGGATGATGGAATGTACATTCCTGACAACATGATTACTGCTCAGGCATTCTTCAGATCTGATGCTGGCAGTGCATACGATTCTGAGCCATTGAATTTCAACTATGATGGCAATAGCGATTTCCGTATCGGTTTGATCAAGAATGTCAAGAATAAAACGACTAGTGGTGACTGGACAATCGTTAAGAACTTCAAGTTGTATTATCTGGGCGTTGATCCTACTGGTATCAGCGAGATTGTTACAGATGCAAATGCAGTAGCAACTAAGATCTACAATGCAAGCGGTATGCAGATTGGTAAGCTTCAGAAGGGTATCAATATCATTGAGACCGTGATGAAGGATGGTTCTAAGAAGGTGAAGAAGGTAGTCGTTAAGTAATTGCGACTGGTTTTTTGAACTAACATAACTTGAAAGGCAGACGGAACGCAGAGAGTGAAAACCTTCTGTTTTCTGTCTGCCTTTTTCTTTTTCTCTATTCAACTTATTTTTTTACATCAACTCTATCTCTGAATAATTCATGAACTTAAGTAAACCTATACTCTTTTGTTCTTCTCTTTGTATGTCTTTGGCAGCTACAGCGCAGGTAACGATGACCATCGATGCCCAAAAACGTGCGGCTGCTATCAGCGAACACCAATACGGACTGTTCTTCGAGGAAATCAATCATGCGGGAGATGGTGGCTTATATGCGGAACTTATCAGAAACCGATCTTTCGAGGATAATAATACAACCCCTGAATGCTGGTCGGCTATCCAGCAAAACGGTCAGAACGTGATACTCTCCCTGAATACAAAGCAGGTGATGAACAAGGCACAGCAAACCTGTCTGCAACTTTCGGTTTCCGGCGCAAGCGCAACTCAAAAAGCAGGAGTCTGTAATACGGGCTTCTGGGGAATGCACTTTGAGACAAATTCTACCTATACGCTCCGTGTGTGGGTAAAAGCTTCAGCTAAATTTAATGGAAAAATATACGGACAACTCCAGCAGAATGATGGAACTGCTGCTTCTGGGGAAGTGCAGTTGGAAGGCTCTTTGAAGTCTAATTCCTGGACTCTGTTGACTGCCCGAATCAAGGCAAATGCTTCTTGTGAGAAAGGTCGTTTTGCATTGCTTACCTCTTGTGACGGCAGCATGCTGATCGATGTAGTCTCACTCATGCCTTATACCTGGAAAGGTCGCAAGAATGGTTTGCGCCCTGACCTTGCCCAACTTCTTCATGATACCAAACCTACCTTCCTCCGTTTCCCTGGCGGTTGTTACGTGGAAGGACAGGGTGCACTGGAAAATTCCTTCCAGTGGAAGAATACGCTCGGTCCCATAGAGGAACGTCCGGGACATTGGAACCGTAACTGGAATTACCGCTCTTCTGATGGTTTGGGTTATGATGAATACCTGCAGATGTGTGAAGATTTGAATGCCGCTCCGATGTTTGTGGTCAATGTAGGTCTGGGACATGGCTTTACCGTTCCTTTTGAACAGGTAGATACCTTGGTGCAGAACACCTTGGATGCCATCGAATATGCCAATGGGGATGAAACTACCGAATGGGGACGCCGTCGCATCGCCAATGGCCATGTGAAACCTTACGGACTTAAGTTTATTGAGGTGGGCAATGAGAATGGCCAGCCTGAGGCTCGTGAGGAATACAGTCGCCGCTATGCTAAATTCTATGAAGCCATCCATGCCAAATATCCGGAGATAGTTATCATCGGTAATGTGGAGGCATGGGGTACTGACAATCCTGCATGGGTCTTGGATTCTCCGGTTGATCTCGTGGATGAGCATTACTATCGCTCCTACCAGTGGATGAGAAACAATTATCACAAGTACGACCGTTACAACCGTAGCATTGGTGTGTATAATGGTGAATATGCTGCCAATTCCGGTTCTTATGGCAAGTATGGCAACTTGAACAGCGCCTTGGGAGAGGCCATCTACATGTTGGGTATGGAGAAAAACTCCGATGTCTGCAAGTTGGCAAGCTTTGCACCGATCTTTACCCATGAGGAAGACCCGCTATGGGCATACGATATGATCCACTTCAATGCTGCAAAGAATTTCTGTACACCTTCTTATTATGTGCAGAAACTTC
>ERZ1023886.102-NODE-102-length-37759-cov-45.532119_pt1 | contig 37759 bp, 30 predicted proteins | sample MGYA00380395_ERZ1023886 | MGnify/ENA primary metagenome ERZ1023886 (study PRJEB33179, sample SAMN07449002) | human gut metagenome | biome: Human-gut; feature: Human associated habitat; material: Faeces | host: Homo sapiens | place: India: Bhopal | collected... | reverse complement strand
AATATAAGTTATTGATTTACAGACGATTAAATATTAATTTAACGCAGTATTGATAAATATGTTTGCCACCTACAGGTCTTGCACGATGCTTCAATCTGTGACGGCAATTCTCATACAAAGAACCTCCCTCTTTTTTGTCTTTCCTAATGATGCTCTTCTCGGCTTGGAAAGTCATGTTCCACGGCAGACGTACCGATGCCATACAGCGCACATCCCACACCAAACGGTTCTGTTTGTCACCATGTACGGCATAGAAGCTGTCGTGCAACGGATAGTCTGCACTCCAAGCCTTGAGGTGACTATTGTAAAGGTTCAATGTGGTGGTGAGTGTCAGCCGTCCGAACAGCGAGTTGCGGGATTTAATCTCCACTCCGGAGTTTACCATGTTTCCCACGTTGGCGTGACCGTAATACATCGTGTTTACATTGGGGTCTGAAGCCATAGGCGCGAGAAAGCTGACATGGCTTATCATATCGTTGTTGGTACGTAAAATGTCCGTGTCGTATTTGAAACGTTTATAGAGCTCGTCAAGAGGTAAAAGGCCGTTCTCGTCAGGACCTCCTGCATACGATGCCGGACTGTTCTCGTGGTTGTAGTTGCCTTTATAACCGGCTTCGAAGCGCAGCCACGGCAATGCCTGTAATGAATAATCAAGTGCTGCTTCCCAATTGCTGATTTTTACATCCTGATGCTGGCTTTGCCAGATGGATTCCTCCGTGCCGTCGGCCCAAGTCTCATTTTCATGAAACTGGTTGTCGTACGTCCCCATTTGTGTCCGAGCGTTCCGATTGCACTCAGGTAAACATCATTTCTGTCATCAGGTCTGAAATTCGTACCCAGACGAAGGAACACGAAGTATCTGGGCGCGGTTGTCATCGTTCATCCCCATCTTTTTGCCATTTATCCACACAAGGACATCGGCATTGCCACGCAATGATATTTCTCCCTCGCTGTTTACATCAACCGACGGGATAGCGGCAAGAAGTTCATCGGCAGAAGCACCGGTGGCGGCTATGTTTGAGCTTACATTGAAAATTCTGCGCTCCGCATTGACCGACAACTGGCTTTTCTGCCCGGTGACGACCACTTCCTGAAGCAACTTGGTGTCCTCTGCAAGTTCTATTTTTCCAAGATTTATCTCCGAATCCCCTATTGCGATTTCACGTTCCTGTGTGACATTACCAATCATGCTGACACGGACAATATATTTTCCCGAAGGTGCATTGGGGATGATAAACACTCCGTTCTCATCGGTTGTGATGCCAATAGGCAGCGGTGCACCCGTTTCCGGGTTCACAAGAACGACTGTAGCGAAGTCAAGAGGTTCGGATGTCGTCTTATTAAAAACTGTACCTGTGATGGTGGCGATGCGCCACGCAGACAGAAAGAATCTGCTGGCTCATTGCTCATCATCATACTTAAAGGATGTAACCAGCCTCGATTATCGCATTCTGCTCGAAGCAGATTTCCTGGTCAATTCCTTCGATGACCACCTTGCCCCCAAAGGCATCATCACCTTCCGCAATCATGTATTCCGCTCGGAGTCAGCTATTAGTATGCTGAATGATATGTGGGGATTGGAATAAGGAGAACAACAGCGTATTTATAATTTTTCGATTATTTATGCAAAAATCGATTAAATATTTGGAGTTTACAAAAAAACAACGTATCTTTGTCATCAGATTTAAGAACAATTAAAATCTAACAAGATGGCAAAGTACATCAACCCCTTCACCGATTGGGGCTTCAAGCGCCTCTTCGGTCAAGAATTCAGCAAGGATTTGCTGATTAGCTTTCTCAACGATCTGCTGGAGGGAGAGCTCCACGTCAAGGACGTAGTATTCAAAGACAAGGAGCAATTGCCCCAGACCAAAGATCAGCGAGGCATTATCTACGATGTTTTCTGCGAAACCGACACTGGCGAGCGATTCATCCTGGAAATGCAGAACAAGTGGCAACCCAATTTTCTGGACCGCTCCATCTGCTATGCCTGCAGAAGTATTCTGGAACAGGTAGATAAGGGCAAGACAGAGAATCAGGATGCCTATAAGTTTCTGCCGATATACACAGTTTGCTTCATGAACTATATGCCAAAGGCAGGCGAAGTAAACAAGTTCAGAACAGACATCATATTGGCAGATAAGGAGAGCAAGGAGCAAGCTTCCAACAAGCTTCGCTTCATCTACTTGGCCCTGCCTCTTTTCAAAAAAGAGCCAGAGGAATGTGAGAGTGATTTTGATAAATGGATTTATGTATTGACTCATATGGAAGCATTAACAAGAATGCCTTGGACGGCACAAAAGAAGATTTTCGAGAAACTTGAGGAATATGCCGACAGTCACAGACTCTCGAAGAAAGAATGGGAAGCCTACGAGAACAGTCTTTGGATTGCTCGCGATAATTTGGCATGCATGGCTGCTGCAGAATCGGAAGCCAGAGCCGAAGGTATGGCAAAAGGAAGAGCCGAAGGTATGGCAAAAGGAAGAGCTGAAGGAAGAGCTGAAGGCTCTAATGAGGCAAATATAAATGCTGCACAGCGTATGCTTGCTGATGGTATGTCGAAAGAACTTGTTATGAAATATACTGGTCTTTCACCTGAGCAAATCAGCAAAATCAATTAAAGAAGTATAAATAGAAGAGAATAAAACAAGGGTGTATCAGAAAGCTTCATGGTTTCTGATACACCCTTGTTTTATTTATTTTTCATTTTCCTTTCACATCACCAGCAATCTTCTGATATTCATCCGCTTAAGTGTGAAGGCATTTTTCATCAATGACATTTCTCGCCGCTTTCAATAAGAGTAAACGAAGGAACATATACTACAGGGAGAAGAAACCCTTACCTGAGGGAGAAAGAGATAGGAAAAAAAGGAGGGGTAATGCCTTCCTCGCATCGGTTGACTCGGGGCATCCATATAGCTGACCCGAGTCATCTATATGGATGACTGGAGTGGTCTATATGGATGACCCGAGTCAACCGATGCGAGAAAGACGTTTCTTCACCTTCAGATGTAGGCTATTACTCCCTCAAATAAACCCTCTTTGTTCCCCTTGGGTTTATTGCAACATTTATCGATGAAAGTGTTGCAAACGACGAATTATTGTTGTATCTTTGCAACGATATAAAACTTTAAGTATAAACTAATGGTAATAACACATGAACATTAGAAAAACACTGAAGAGACTGATTGACGATACCCAGTATGTCGCAGCGCTCGAAAAGCAGAATGATCTGCTGAAAGAAAAACTCCAGCAGGAAAAAGACAACCTTCAGAAACAGAAGGACGTCTTCAAAAAGGAGAAGGAACAGGAAGAGGCCGACGAAGAGGCTCAGTACAAGAAACGCAGCCGCAACTACCTGCGCCCCATCACGGATATGCAGAAATGGTTGCTGGAGAACTATGAGTTCCGATATAATGTCATCACCGATGTTTTCGAATATCGAAAGAAGAATGATGAAGAAAAAGGAATGGTGAAGACCGAAGAATATGATTCAGAAGGCAAAATCAAGCATGACTTCGAAATCATCGACAAGTATGCCATCAACACCATTGCCATCGAGGTGCAGGAGGCAGGCATCTTCGTGCGTGACCACTTCGTAGAGCGACTCATCAAGTCGAAGTACGCCCAACCCTATCATCCTATCCGCAGCTATATCGACAAAGTGAGAGGAACCTGGGACGGAAAGGACAGAATCGGTGACTTCCTTCGCCGCATCAACCCGTCGGACTATTGCCAGAAAATGGGAAGAATCTGGCTACGTGCCATGGTGGCGCAGATGGCAGGATACGACGAGAAACATGCCAACAGCGTAATGCTCACCCTGGTTTCAACGACACAGGGACTGCATAAGAGTACTTTTCTCAGAAACTTATTACCCAACGAGCTAAGAGATTACTACACAGATGATTTCTCGCTTAACCAAAAGGGAAATGCTCAGAGAAAGATAGTAGAATTTGCCATCATCAATGACGACGAGCTGGACAAGGAGAACCCGAAGAAGATGCCGCTGATGAAAACTATGATGCAAACTATGAAGCCAAGCTTCATCGGTGCCTACAAAAAGAACTTCAACCGGCTGCCCCGCTCGGCTTCATTTACCGGCACCAGCAACCAGCGTGAACTCCTCACCGACCGCTCAGGGTCACGAAGATTCCTGATTCTGGAACCCGACGGGATGATCAACGTGGAAGGTATCGAGCACGACGCTATCTACGCCCAACTTCTATACGAGTTGGAACATGGCGAACCTTACTTCTTCTCCAAGGATGATGAAAAGGAGATGCAGGAACACAACCTGCCTTACTATATCAAGACAGATTTGGAAAAAACCATCACTTCATACTTCAGAATTCCCGACAACGATGAAAAGGGAGAGAAACTGACAGCCGACATCATCTTGAAAAAATTGAGAACAAAGCACGCCAAGGGAGTTCAGAACATCGCCATGAATCCCTTCAGCAAGACCCTGACCCGCCTTTTTGGCAAACCGGAACATGCCAGATACGGCAACCTGTATCTTGTAGAAGAAATCCGATAGATAGAAGGAACTTCAAAAACAAAGAATACAAACACAAAAAAATACAAGAACGCAAAGGAAAAATCCTTTCACACTCAATGCGCTGTTTGTCAACGGCAAAAGCAGATTTGTGAAAGGACTTTTTCTGCGTTATTTTTTTTAAACTCCTATTCTTCGGTAGATATACACCTTGCCTTCGCGCTCACGGGTCATCTTCGGAAACTCGCCCTCGCATAAGCCGGACAACACCTTCTGGGCATGATACTTGGTAACACCATGAAGACGCATGAAATCACGAACCGTGATATAGCCATGCTCACGGCAGAAGTTGGTGATATCCAGCAATTCCTGTGCAGACTCCTTAGGAGGCACACTCACCTTCCAGGTGTCACGACTGCAGCCGCATCTATAATTGACGAAAAACTCCTTATCAAAGTCACGGGTGGTTCTCACCTCGAAACCCTCAATTTCCACCTCACTTGCCGGAATCAGATCGCCCTCATGGTACACCTTATGATATACGTTTCCATCGGCATCCTTATGGTCTTTCAATTTCAACTTAGGCTTGATGATGAACATATCCCCCACCTTCACCTCCTTGCCCTGGGAAAGAGCCATCATCGTCTCATCCTTGATAGACTGGATGGCAGCCAGAAACTGAGGAGTAGCCATCTGGTAATGCTGACGCATGCCATCACGCATATCCTTGAAATCATACACATCCCTATATACAAACTGAGGATGAATCAAATACTTGCCAGTCTCGTCTTTCTTCGGAGATCGGTGCTCTATGTAACCTATCGGTCCAGTTGCTCTTGGCATAATCTTTATAATATTAGAATGTAGCATGAAGAAATCTCCTTCGTGGAGTTCCTTACACCCTGCAAAGATACGAAAAAATATAAGAACGCCAACAAAAAGATAGAGAAAAACGCTTTTTACTTACCATTTATTTTTCCTACCATTGCTTTGCAGACAGTTTTCTACCCGTTTTATCCTATATATAATCCCGTTTTATCTTATATATAATAATGTGTACGCATACAATTATACTACATTAACTATTAGAAAAAGTTAAAAGAATATCTTTTTTCTACCTTTTCTTCATTTTTTCTTTCTTTTTGTTGGTTATTTCAATAAAATTCTATACCTTTGCAAACAGAAAATAGAAAACAAGAATTTAAACACAATAAAAGATTAAAGATTATGAAAGCATCTGAAGTAATCGCGAATCTCCAAAGAAGATTCCCAAACGAGCCTGAGTACATCCAGGCAGTTAGTCAGGTTCTCGGTACTATCGAGGAAGAGTACAACAAGCACCCTGAGTTTGAGAAGGCAAACCTCATCGAGCGTCTCTGCATCCCAGACCGCATCATTCAGTTCCGTGTATCTTGGGTTGATGATAAGGGTAACGTACAGACTAACATGGGTTACCGCGTTCAGCACAACAACGTGATCGGCCCTTACAAGGGAGGTCTTCGCTACCACAAGTCTGTGAACTTGGGTATCCTGAAGTTCTTGGCTTTCGAGCAGACATTCAAGAACTCTCTTACAACTCTGCCTATGGGTGGTGCCAAGGGTGGTTCTGACTTCTCTCCACGTGGCAAGAGCAACAACGAGGTAATGCGTTTCTGCCAGGCTTTCATGACTGAGCTCTACCGTCACATGGGTCCAGACGAGGATGTTCCAGCTGGTGACATCGGTGTAGGCGGCCGCGAGGTAGGTTACCTCTTCGGTATGTACAAGAAGTTGACTCACCAGTTCCAGGGTGTATTGACCGGTAAGGGTCAGGAGTTCGGTGGTTCTTTGATCCGTCCTGAGGCTACTGGTTACGGTAACGTTTACTTCCTCTGCAACATGCTCGCTACCAAGGGCATCGACATCAAGGGCAAGACTGTATTGGTTTCTGGTTCTGGTAACGTTGCTCAGTACACTATGGAGAAGTTGCTCCAGTTGGGTGCTAAGCCTGTTACATGTTCAGACTCAGATGGTTACATCTACGACCCAGATGGTATCGACCGCGAGAAGCTCGACTACATCATGGAGTTGAAGAACGTAGAGCGTGGCCGTATCAAGGAGTATGCTGAGAAATATGGCGTGAAGTATGTAGAGGGTGCTAAGCCTTGGTTCGAAAAGGCTGATATCGCTCTTCCATCTGCAACTCAGAACGAGATTAACGAGGAGGCTGCCAAGGCTCTCATCGCCAATGGTGTATTCGCTGTAAGCGAGGGTGCTAACATGCCTACTACTCCAGAGGCTATCAAGGTATTCCAGGATGCTAAGATTCTCTACGCTCCAGGTAAGGCTGCCAACGCTGGTGGTGTGGCTGTTTCTGGTCTTGAGATGAGCCAGAACTCAGAGCGCCTGAAGTGGTCTCGTGAGGAGGTTGATGCCAAGCTTCACGACATCATGAACAATATTCACGCTAACTGTGTGAAGTATGGAACAGAGAATGATGGTTACGTTAACTACGTAAAGGGTGCTAACGTAGCTGGTTTCCTGAAGGTAGCTAAGGCTATGATGGCTCAGGGCATCGTTTAATTCAAGAAGACTACCAACTTGGTTATGATATAGAAAGAGGGCAATCCGAAATTCCGGATTGCCCTCTTTTGCTATGATAAACATCGATTATTTATACCGGTGTATCTTCAGGTTTCTCCTTGAAGAGGTCATCTGCCTCCTTAGGCAGCTCATCCTCATCAAACCATTGCGAAAGCTTGCTGTAGGCTTTCTGCTTGGCATCTTCTGAAACATCGCCCCAAACCTTCTTGAGCACGAAGAGCAGCACAGCAAGGTCGTCGCCCAAGCCGGCGATAGGAATGGCATCGGGGATGACATCCAGCGGACTGATGAGGTAGCCCAGGGCTCCTATAATCATCGCCTTGTCTCTCAGCGCCACCTTGTCGCTCTCTAATGTATAATAGAGAATGAGGGCTGCATAAACCATCTTGGCACCTGCACGCTTAGCCACGTGCGAAATCTTCTCGACAAATGCACTCTGAGTGAACTTGTCCTTATAAGCCATAAAGTCTGGTAAAGTCATGTTAATTTATAATTAATAATTAATAATTTATAGTTTATAGTTTCGGGAAGGCTTCAGGAATACTTCCGAGAGGCTTCCGAAAGACTTTCCTATGGGCTATGCCTTCGGCTCATAGAAGAGCACAGCCTTGATGAAGGTCTCCATTTGGGTTTCCTTGTGCTTGTTCACACGGTAGGCGATGATCATCTGAAGCAAAGCCTTGAAGAAGCAGGCAAGCAGCAGACCGATGATGAGGGCAATGACGGTGGTAAGGGCCTTGCCGTTCTCATAGATAGGCGACTTGTCGGGGAAACAAGACAAAATTAAAACTGGGATAACGGTGATGAAACCGCCCACCGTGAGCTGGGTGCGCTTGGAGCCACCCATATCGAGGATGGCCTGCTTATCGAAGAGATAGTCGTCCAAATCCATGCGGGTAATGCCATAGTTCTCGAACTTAGGGAAGTCGGCATTTGCACCATACTTCTCTATCTTGCTGGTCACCTTGTGCTCAAAATCACCCAATATCTGCTTTTCCGGTTCTCTGAGATTCATAATCCTGTTAGTTATATTAAAAACGTTTGAAATATCGCACCCTACATTATTATATATATAGGCGATGCGGAAAGAACTAAAAAGAAAGAAAGCAGTGCTCCTATAAGCCGAGTTCTGTACCTGCCCCAAGAAAGGAAACAGGTGCCTGTCATTTATCTAGTCCCAGAGTCACCCCTGGGCTCAAGCACTCTACCCTCCACAGTAGCCCGAAGGCAATCGGACGAGCCGCCCTCAATCTGCGGTATACATGAGCTTACAGCTCCCAGATGGCACAGCCTGACGATCACCCGCCAGCTGGTGGTCTCTTACACCACCTTCTCACCCTTACCCGACACTAAACCACGACGTATGCTGAAAGCTCCATCGCTACGGAATAAGTTTCGGGCGGTTGTTTTCTTCTACCGACACCTACTGTCACCAATAGCTTCTATTTTCGGAAGTGGGATGCCCTTTGCTGCCCGGACTTTCCTCTTTCATCCCCATCAGGGAATGCCAGCGACAAGCCGGAGCACTGCTTTCGAACTGCAAAGGTAACAAAAAAGTTCGACTTAACCGCTAATTTTGCCAAGTTTTTAAACTCTTTTCGCTTTTCTTTGCCTTCTCACTGCCGTTATTAGGATATTTGAGAAGGATTTCTGACTACTTTTCTACTAATCTTCTTTATATTCGTTTACAATTAGTGTTATTTTAATTCCATATACAGAAGTAGAAAACTTCAGAAAAGTAGCAAATAATTGTAAAAATGGGACTATTCTTGTTTAAGAGCCGTTAAAGTGTTAATTTCAAATGTTAAAACGGGATAAAAATTAGCACAAAGTTATCCGTATATCAAAAAATGATTCTATATTTGCATCCGAAAAGCTGAGGCTAGGGCTGACAGAAGTGACAGACTCAGGAAGTTTGGCACACTATTGGCTAGGCTGAAAGCTATAACATAAAAATGAAAGTAACAATAAAACGAAAGTAATAATAAAAAAGATATTGAAACATGAAAAAGGTAACTAATTATGTAATGGCAGTGCTATGCGTAGGATCGCTGGCATTCTCAACAGGTGCATTTATGAAGGTAAACGCTTCACCAGCCGTAACAGCTGAGGCACCAGGTCAACCGGTAGATTTGACTTACGCAGCAGAGAAGGCTCTGCCAGCCGTGGTACATATCAAATACGTTCAGAATTCAAAGGTGAAGACCGTGGATGTGCAGAGCGACCCGTTCGGAGGTTTCTTCGACCCATTCGGATTCTTCGGAAACCCTGGCCAGGGAAATGGCGGAACACGCAAGCAGCAGGTGCAGACTCCTAAGAGAGAGGCCACAGGTTCAGGTGTCATCATCAGCGCAGACGGCTACATCGTAACCAACAACCACGTGGTGGAAGGTGCAGACGAGCTGACCGTCACCCTGAACGACAACCGCGAATATTCAGCACGCATCATCGGTACCGACAAGACCACCGACCTTGCCCTGATCAAGATTGACGGAAAGAACCTTCCTACCCTTCCTATCGCCAATAGCGACAACGTGAAGGTGGGTGAATGGGTCATCGCAGTGGGCAACCCATTCGGACTGAACAACACCGTTACCGCAGGTATCATCTCTGCCAAGGCACGTTCGCTGGGTGCTAACGGCGTAGAGAGCTTCATCCAGACCGATGCAGCCATCAACGCAGGCAACTCGGGCGGTGCACTGGTCAACACCCAGGGCGAACTGGTAGGTATCAACGCCATGCTCTATTCACAGACCGGTTCTTATTCAGGTTATGGTTTTGCCATCCCTACTTCTATCATGAACAAGGTGGTAGACGACCTGAAGAAATACGGCAGCGTACAGCGCGTGATGCTGAGCATCCAAGGCAGCGACGTACTCAACTACATCAATGCCCAGAAGGAGAACGGCAAGGATGTAGACTTAGGTACCAACGAGGGTGTTTATATTGCCAAGGTAGATGAGGACGGCAATGGTGCAGCAGCCGGACTGAAGGAAGGCGACGTCATCACCAAGGTAGACGGCAAGAAGGTGACCAAGATGGCAGAGTTGCAGGAGTCACTGAATGGCAAGCGCCCTGGCGACAAGATGAGCATCACCTACCTGCGCAACAAGAAGACCAACACCAAGACCATCACCCTGAAGAATGCCCAGGGCAACACTTCTGTGATTAAGAGTGCTGACCTCGACGTGCTCGGCGGCACCTTCCGCCCTATCACCGAGAGCCAGAAGAATCAGCTCAGCATCAAGTATGGTGTAGAGGTGATGAAGGTGAACAGCGGTGCCCTGAAGGACGCAGGCGTATCACGCGGATTCATCATCCAGCGCATCAACGACAACAATATCACATCACTCGACGACCTGCAGAAAGCAGTGAAGAGTGCTTCTACCAGCAAGGATCCAGTGCTCTACATCCAGGGCGTATGGCCTACCGGCAAGAAGGCTTACTTCGCTGTTCCTCTGCAGAAAGACTAACAGGAGCTGATGAAAAAGCATCGGAGTTGATGAAAAAAGCATGAAGAAGTGAGGCTTTCAATTCTCCTGCAAGAGGAGTGAATCGCCTCAGAAATGATAAAAAATAACAAAATAGCAGGTATTTTCAAAAATATCTGCTATTTTTTTTGTCGTTTCAAACAAAAAGTGTAATTTTGCATCAACATAAAATGAAATGTTACCATGAGACAACTAAAAATTTCAAAGTCGATAACGAATCGTGAAAGCGCATCGTTAGAAAAGTATCTCCAAGAAATTGGACACGAGGACCTTCTCACCACAGAGGAAGAGGTGGAACTCGCGCAAAAAATAAGGGAAGGTGATAAGAGAGCTCTCGAAAGATTGACCAAGGCAAACTTGCGTTTCGTGGTATCTGTGGCTAAGCAGTATCAAAATATGGGACTCAGCTTACCCGACCTTATCAATGAGGGCAACGTAGGTCTTATCAAGGCTGCCCAGAAATTCGATGAAACCCGCGGCTTCAAGTTCATCTCCTACGCCGTATGGTGGATCCGACAGAGCATTCTGCAGGCAATAGCCGAGCAGAGTAGAATTGTGCGCCTTCCGCTCAATCAGGTGGGAAGCGTGAACAAGATAGCAAAGGAACTCAACAAGTTTGAGCAGGAACATGAGCGCAAACCCAGCGTGGACGAGATAGCAGAGCGTGTTGACCTGCCGGAAGACAAAATCAGTGATGCACTGAAGGCAAATTCACGCCATGTAAGCATGGATGCTCCCATTGCCGACGGCGAGGACAGCAGCATGATGGACTACTATATTTCGGGGGATGCCCCAAGCACAGACGACCAGCTGGACAGAGAGTCCCTGCACAAGGAAATAGAAAGAGTAATCCTGAGCCTCAGCGAACGTGAGCAGAAGGTGATGAGAGCCTTTTACGGCATCGGAGAACCGGAGCTGACGCTTGATGAGATTGGAACAAAATATGATCTGACCCGAGAGCGAGTGCGCCAGATTAAGGAAAAAGCCATTCGCCGAATCAGACACAACACGAATAATCAACTGCTGAAATCCTACTTGGGAAGATAGGACGCCCCTTTTCACAAACCGGGCGATCTATGCAGACAGGTGGGACGACGGCTTCTAAAATATCAGTAGAAGAAAAATAAGAAATGAAAGTATTAAGAATTGCATTAGCACTGGCCATCGTAGCCATCTCTTCGCTTGCAGCACAGGCAAAGGTTGAACCAACGACTGCATATATGTTTGGTTTTGCATCGTCGTTCAACGACTCTACCGTGTACATCACCAGCGTTCAGAAAGTAGATTCCGTATATCTCAGCCACAAGAACCTGTTTCTGGAAGGCAGAGACAACTACTCTTTCCAGCTTCGTGATTACCTGGAGTCAATCGGCGAGCCTAAGAGAACCTGCATCGTGATGTTCGACCGCAACTTCAAGAAGGCAGAGAAAAAGTGGACCAAGCTCTACGAGCGCTACACCAAGAAAACAAAGGCCAAGCGCCTGAAGAGCGGAGAAAAGCCAAAGGAACTTCCTTCACCATGGCAGGTGAAGAGCGTGGACGAGAACAAGTTCACCTTCAAGCCTATCACTCCTGACAATATGGAGGAACCAATGACCAAGCAGGAGCGTAAGGAAGCAAAGATGAAGGCTAAGGAAGAGGTGAAGAAGCAGAAGGCGGAAGCAAAAAAGCAGAAGGCAGATGCAAAAAAGCAGAAAGCGGAAGCTAAGGCGGAAGCCAAGAATGCCAAATCCAAGTAAAAAAGCAGCTACCCTATAGCAAACCGAAAAAATGAAAGACAATTTTTACCGCGTCGCCGAGTTGGACATGCAGATACAGTTCGCTGAATCTGCCACCAACGACGAGCGACTCATAGAATCATTAGAACCCTTCAGAGTTTCTGCTCCGAAGGGCTCAATTTTATTCCACCTTACCGTAGATGACAGTACCCGACCTTATCCCAAGGAAAAACGCGAACGAATCAGAAACTTTGATACAGGCAGCGGACATACCCTGGTTGACAAGCTCAATAATGGCGGATATCAGTTTATCATTCGCGACATCTATGATGCCGACTGTGCGCTGGTCATCACCAACGCCGATTTCAGCGAATGCCACTGTGCCCTGAACGGCAACACGAACATGCGCCGATTCGGTCTCAACAACACGATGATGCTCATCTACGCCTTTTCATCCTGTCCATACGACACACTGATGCTTCATGCTTCCCTGGTTCGCCAGAATGGCTACGGCTATGCGTTCATCGCCAAGAGTGGAACCGGAAAGAGCACGCACGTGAGCCTCTGGCTGAGACATCTGAAGGGCTGCGACCTGATGAACGATGACAACCCTATCCTACGAATCATCGGGGGCAAGGTTTACATCTTCGGAAGTCCATGGAGCGGCAAGACGCCTTGCTATCGCAACGTGAAGGCTCCGCTGGGTGCCATCACCCGCATCGACAGGGCTGAAGAAAACTCAGTGGATAAGCTCTCGCCCGTGGCAGCCTTCGCATCGCTCTTGCCTGCCTGCTCTAGCATGAAATGGGACAAGGACATTTACGACCGCATCTGTGCCACCATCACCAAGGTGATAGAATCCATAGGAATCTACACCCTCCACTGTCTGCCCGACAAGGAGGCTGCCCTGGTTTGCAACAGGGCTATCAGCGTGAAGGAAAGTCTGGTTGAGGCTACCGCCCGACTTCTGGAAGAAGGTCATACGGTGACGCTTCCGCTTCGCGGCTATTCGATGCGTCCTTTTCTGGAAGACAACCGCGACAAGGTGCTGCTCCGCAAAGCCACGCTGGAAGACGTGGTAGAAGGAAATGCCGTACTTGCCGAAGTGAAGCCTCATCATTACGTGCTCCATCGCATCGTGAAGGCTGAGGGAGAAAAGGTGACGCTGAGAGGCGACGGCAACTTCGGAGTGGAAGTCTGCCAAAGAAAGGATGTGAGGGGTGCCGTAATCGGCTTCTACAGGAAAGGAAGGAAATCCATCGACAGGACAGATGCCCTGAAATGGCGCATCTACTCCATAATGTGGACCCGCCTCTTCCCTATCCGTCGCTATCTGCTGGCAGCATGGAAGATATGGAATGGGAAAATATAAGAAATAAAAAATGGGCAATCCTCGTCTTGTAGGATTGCCCATTTTTTATAAATATCTATTTTACTCGATAATGCCAGCCTTCATCCACTGCGCCACGAGTGCTTCTACATCCTTGGCTGCCGTATCAGCATCAACATCATATTCCTGGGTAAGCAACTCTACCAGATTATTCTTGTCGAACTCCTTGCCCTGGATGCTGTTCCAGAGATAAGCAGAACTCTCGTTCATGCTGATGATACTGCTGAAGTCGATGTTCTCAGCACCTTCTGCCACTATCACGTTTTCTCCGCACACCTGGCGAAGATTAAAACCTTTCTTTGTTTTCATGCTATAGTTTTTATAGTTTATATTCATTTCCCATGGCACAAGCTCACCCTTATTTATTCAGGTGAGTCTTGAACCAGTCAGCAATCTGGCGAAGCAGATGATTACGGGTGTTGCCGCCAGAGATGCCATGGTTGCGATTGGTGTACCAAAGCTCCTTGAAATCCTTGTCTGCCTGCACCAAGGCCTCAGCATACTCAAAGGTGTTCTGCGGATGCACATTGTCATCTGCCACACCATGACAGAGAAGCAGGGCTCCATGCTGCTTGCCGGCACGCTCGATAGGATTGTCGTTATAACCCTTCTCGTTCTCCTTCGGAGTGCGCATATAGCGCTCGGTATAAACAGAATCGTAGTAACGGTAGCAGGTAGGAGGCGCTACGGCTACACCTGCATAGAACACCGGACGCCCCTCGCTCATACTCATCAGGGTGTTGAAACCGCCATAGCTCCATCCCCAGATTCCGATGTTGTTCTTATCCACGTATGGAAGGCTACCCATGTAGAGAGCAGTCTCCACCTGATCCTTAGACTCCAGATTGCCAAGGGTAAGATAGGTGCACTTTTCGAACTCTGCACCACGTCCGCCTGTACCACGTCCATCCACGCAAGCCACGATGAATCCCTCCTGTGCCAGATAGTAATCGAAGGCTCCACCGGAACCCATGCTACCTGTGCTCCAGGCATTGAGCACCTGCTGGCTGCCAGGACCCGAATACTGGAAGAGGATAACTGGATATTTCTTGCTGGCGTCGAAATCTACAGGCTTCACCATCCAGCCATCGAGCTTCACGCCCTCGGAAGTGGTGAAGGAGAAAGTTTCACGCTTGCCCCAATTGTACTTCTGGGTCTTCTCAATCAACTTCTTATTGTCTTCCAAGGTTTTGATCACCTTTCCCTTATTGTTGCGGACGGTGTAGACGTATGGATGGCTATAGCTGCTCCAGTTGTTTACGAAATAGCGGTAATCGCCCGAGAAATAAGCCGAGTTGGAACCCTCCTGAGAAGTGAGTCGTTCCACCTTTCCGTTCTTGTGAGCCACATACACCTGGCGGTCGTGCGCATTGAGCATGGCTGCCTGGAAATAAACGTCGCCCGTCTTCTCGTCCATACCGTAAATGGCAGTCACATCATAGTTGCCCTTCTCCACCTGACGGATCAGTTTGCCGTTCATATCGTAGAGATAGAGGTGCATATAGCCGTCGCGGTCGCTAGGAAGCAGAATGTTCTTCTTGCCCACGATGCTGTTCTCTACCACTTCTTCCTTCACAAACTTAGGAACGATTTCCTGGATGAGCTGCTTGCTCTTACCGGTGAAAGGATTTACGGAATAGAGGCGCATATCGTCCTGATGGCGATTCATCGTATAGACGATGAGGCTGTTGGCATTAGGAGAAGTCTTGATGCGAGGATAATAGCCGTCAGCATCTACAGGCACATCAAGAGCAATGGTCTTGCCCGACTTCATATCGTAGCTCCAGAGGCTCACCTTGGAATTATCCTGTCCTGCCTTAGGATATTTATAGGAATACTCGCCCGGATAGTCGTGGAACTCCTTTCTGGTAGGATTTGAACCCTCGAAGAGCTGGAGCGAATAGGTCTTCACATGGCTCTCGTCGAAACGGATCCATCCGATGGATGTTCCATCTGCGTTCCATGCAAAGGCACGGTTGAAGGCAAACTCCTCCTCGTAAACCCAATCAGGTATACCATTGATAATTTCATTGAACTTACCATCCTTGGTTACCTGCACTTCCTTCTCTCCATCGGTAACGAAGATGTTGTTGTCCTTGACGAAAGCCACGTGGCGGGAGTCTGGCGACCAGGTAGCCACCTGTTGATTCTCGCCCTCAGAGAGTTTCTTGATGGTCTTCGAAGCGATATTGTAGATGAAATACTCAGCCTTGAACGAACGGCGATACACCGCCTTGCGCTTGGTAAAGATAAGCATCTTCTTGCCATCAGGACTGATGACATAGCCATCTACATTCTGCATAGGCGCTTTGGCTGCATCAACGTCGAAGAGCACAGCCACCTGCTTACCCGTCTTGAACGAATAACTTACAATCTGCTTGCCGTCATTGCTGATAGAAGCATAGAGATCGGTTCCCTCGATAGGGTTGATACCGGTAACGTATGAGGCAGAGAATTCGCCGGAGGTAATAGCCTTCAGGTCGAGCTTCTCTGCCGCTTGCATTGCTGATACCATCATGATACTTGCAATTAAAACTGAAAATCTTTTCATGTATTATTATGAATACTTTATGTTGTTTACTCTATCATTTAATCCCTGATGGAATGCGTTGAAGCCCTTGCGCTTAAACTACGTGAAACGGACTAATCCTTGTGCAACGCCTCGATAGGCGAATAGTCTTCATCCTGAAGCAACTCCTTCACGGTAATCTTCGGATTACGCTTCACAAAAGCCTGGATAGTCTTCACATACTTGGTTTCGAACACATCCTTGCCCATCGCCTTGTTCACAGCCCACATAATCTTGCCCATGTGAAGGTCACGGTCCAACTGCGCACGGGTATCAAAGTTCTTCATCTGATAGTTGCTGAGCAGATAGAAGGTAAGACAATCGGGCACGATATACTGGCGCTGCATGGTGCTGCGCTGCTGGGCTGTATAGAACTTCTTGTAGAGCGGATAATCCGGGCCCATATACTTATCGAGCGAGATGCCCACGGAATGCTCACCCACCACAATGCTCTGGTCTAAGGCACCTATCTGGGCATAGAAATAAGGCTGAGGAAGTTCTGGAATCCAATCGTGCAAACGGCCGAACGCCTTCTTGAGCTGGTCGTTGATATCATCCATGTTGGCGTATTCCGCCTCTGCATCGGCTATCAGAGCCTGCAGGGTGGAATCCTGATAGAACATCAGGAAACGGTTGCTGATGTTGGCATCAGTGATGGTGCCCAACTGCAGCATCTTCTCAATCAGCGTACGGGTTTCTATCGGATAATCGGTGTTCATCTGCTGAAGGGCTGAAAAATCACCAGTAGTGAGGTATCTGCTCTGCAGGCGGTCGTAGCGCTGCACCGTGAGAGGTACAGCATCGGCTTCCTCATTCGGCTTGAACTTAAACTCGCAAGCCGAACAAAGCAGTATGATTGCTAATATGACAATATAATCAAATATCTTTTTCACGATAATTCACATTCTTCAAGTTACGACTGCAAAAATACTAAAAATTATTTAAATTACCAAGTATTTTTGCTAAAAAATCAAACTCATCCGTGAAAAAAGATGGGTTTTACTCTAAATTCATTAACAAAAAAGCCAATAATGGGCAAATAAGACTTTCTTTTTGCTCATTATTGGCTATTTGCGCAATATTTTAATGATCGGATGCTGCAATAAGTCTATTATCGGATGCTGCAGGAAACAGCCACCTTGACAGGCTCTTCTATCTGCTTCTTCCAATCCTTCAACCACTGATACCACTCCTTCTCGCCCTTAAAACCATAGGTTTCGTTGGCACTAGTATAAGCAAGCTTATAGCTCAGCTTATTACCAGTAGGTTTCACCACCTGGGTATAGCAATCCTTGTTGGCTGGTTCCTGGCTAACCAATGCCGACTGTGGCACGTAGATTCCCAAGCCCACAGTCTCCAGCTTATGCTTGCCGTCATCCTTGCCCGTTGGCCAGTCGCTTCCGTAGCAGCCACGCAATCCCTTGCCATCAGCAAACTCGCTGGAGCCCTTCACATTGATAAGACCTGTGGCAAACTGATAATCGGAAGCATCCTTGTTGAAGAACACATCTACATCAAAATCGCGATGACCGGCATAGATGGTGTAACGGATAGTGGCATTCACAGGCTTCAAACCCGGAGCTGGCACCCAACCATTATCCACCACTTCGACGATGGCACGGAGCGGACCTTCGGAGATAACCCGCTGCTCCTGATACTTCACATCGTTGAGATGCAGCTGATTCTTGCCATCCCATCCACGCAGGGCGCCCAATCCGTAGGTGTTGCCTACCCAAAGGCAGTCGTCGCCAGAACCAGCCTGCAGCTGTTCTTCGGATGGATAGAACTGGGTATCATAGACAACCAGCCCCTTGTTAATCTTGCCATAGAGGTCGATGGTCTGGCGATTGTCGAAATATACACGCATGGCAACCAGTTCGCTCTCGAAGCAGACGCCATGAGAATGCACGTAGTGATAGACATCCTTGGTCTTCTTGTCGAAAGAGATGCTGCGCAGATAGATGTCCTGCTTGTTCTTTGCCAACTTCTTGTTCTTGCTAGGCAAGCAAAGTTCGGCAAAGGTACGGGCCGGATACTGTACCTGTTCGCCCTCCTGATAGAGCTGCACCTGATAGGTCTTGGTTTCTTTCTTGCCGAGGTCAACCAGGAAACAGAGCTCATCGTTGGTGCAATCGCGATTGGTGTCGTCGAGCTGGGAAGGAATCTCCTTGCCATCCACCTTAACCACGGCACGCTGAATAGCGCCAATGGATCCTAACTTACTGAGGTCGATAACCACCGGAGCATCGGTCTTAGCCGATTTGGAAGGGTTAGATACCGACACTTCGAAATTCGCCTGAGCCTGGGCTGATAAGGTCATCAGCGATACCAGCGCCATCATCATTTGTTTCTTCATCATAGATTCTTATTTTAAGTTTGTTTATGTAATCTTACAACTTCGAGAAGATTTTCTTGCCCTTAGCGTAGTACTGCCAAAGGATGGAACAGTCGAAAACCTGAGGGATTTCGCCCGCTACCCTATTCGTCTGAATCTTCTTGCGGTCTTCATCGAAATCATGCTTCCATGTCTGGAAAGCCTTGCGGGCCTTGAAGATAGCCTTGAGGTCACCCATGTTGTGTTTCAGGATAAGCATCTCGAAAGCAGCCAGATAATCCAAGAACCATCTCACTCTCATGACATGTTTCAAATCTCTATCACTCAGATTCTTATAAAGCATCGTTAAATTGTTTCTGAAATTCAGATAGGTCTTCATCGGATTACTTTTCGGCAAGGTTCCACCACCCACATGATATACTTCGCTCTCGGGAATGCAATAGATTTTTCTACCCATCAGGCGCAATCGCCAACAGAGATCTATCTCCTCATTGTGGGCGAAGAAGCGACCATCCAAGCCGCCAGCCTCCCAATAATCCTTGGAACGGATCATCATGCAGGCACCTGTGGCCCAGAGCACTTCCTGCTGGTAATCATACTGTCCATTGTCACGCTCCACGGTATCGAAGATGCGGCCCCGACAGAACGGGTAACCATACTTATCGAGGAATCCACCACAAGCCCCGGCATATTCGAAACTATCCTTGTCGTATTCCGCCAGGAGCTTAGGCTGGCAAGCTGCCACCTGCGGATGGGAATCCATGAACTCAATGAGCGGAGTGAGCCAATGATGCGAAACCTCTACATCACTGTTCAGAAGCACATAATACTCGGCTTCTATCTCCTTCAATGCCCGATTGTAGCCCTCGGCAAAACCGAAGTTCTGCTCCAGGACGATGGTCTTGACATGAGGAAACTGGGTTTCCAAGAGGAGCATGGATTGGTCTGACGAACTGTTGTCCGCCACCCATATCTCGGCATCCTGCCGTGAATACTCCACGACATTAGGCAGATACTTGGCAAGCATCTGCTGCCCGTTCCAGTTTAATATTACGATTGCAACTTTTGCCATACTTTTATAATAAACTCTTTAATTTATTATTCAGGAGATTGGTAAACTCGTAGTTCTTGAGTCCCCATTTAGGTGCGATAAGCAGATCTTTAGGCGATTGACTGACGAATCGCTCCAGCACCAGGTCTTTGCGGAGCAGCCGGATATACTTTACGATGACATCGATGTATTCCTCCACCGTATAGACATGGAAGGGATGCTCTGCATATTCCTGTGCCAACCGGGTTCCCCTGATAATCTGCATCTGATGAATCTTCAAGATGTCGATAGGAAGGGATGAGATGATGGGAGCCTGCCTGAGGCTCTCTTCTGCGTCCTCGCCAGGCAAACCGATGATGATATGAGCTCCCGTCAGGATTCCCCTGGCATGGGTTCGCTCCACAGCATCACGGCAGCAGGCAAAGTCGTGACCGCGATTGATTCTCTTCAGGGTCTCATCGTTGGCGCTTTCTATACCATACTCCACAAGAACGAAGGTGCGCCGGTTCAACTCCTCCAGATAATCCAGCAATTCATCGCTCATGCAGTCGGGGCGGGTTCCTATCACGATTCCCACCACATCCTCCACCTGCAATGCCTCCTCGTACATCTGCCTGAGGAGTTCCACCTTAGCATAGGTATTGGTGTAAGCCTGGAAGTAAGCCAGATACTTCATATCCGGATATTTTCTGCAGAAGAAGGCCTTTCCCTCCTCCAACTGCTCCGTTATCGACTTCTTCCGGTCGCAATAGCTAGGGTTGAACGTCCGGTTGTCGCAATAAGTGCAACCACCGCTCGATATTCTCCCATCCCTATTCGGACAGGAGAACCCAGCGTCTATCGAAATCTTCTGAACGCGGAAATCAGGAAACTGCTTCCTGATCCATGTTCCAAAATCGTTGTACAATGACATTGAACTTTGAGCTTTGAACTTTAAACTTTGAGCTTTATGATTAGCCTTGAATATTAGCTTTTAACTTGATAATCAGCCTTTGAGCTATAAACTATAAACTATCTCCCCCTTCAACGCCGTCTTGTCGTGATTGAAATCTCCCAGACGAACCTTGATAAGCTGGTTATCGTATTCCTCCTTGGCGAGAGCTGGTGAAAGTTCTACACGAACATAGTTTCTGGTAAAGCCATGCATCGCCTTGCCTCTTGGTGCTTTTTCAAAAAGAACCTCAGCTTCCGTACCGATATACTGGGCATAGAACTCCTGAGTCTTCTGGTCGCTCAACTCCAAAAGGCGCTTAGAGCGCAACTTCTTCTCCTTCTCCTCTACCACGTATGGAATCTTCAAGGCAGCAGTTCCAGGACGCTCGGAATATGGGAACACATGGAGCTGCGTAACAGGCAGACTCTTCAGGAACTCATAGCATTCCTCAAAGCTCTCAGGGGTCTCGCCACGACAACCCACCATCACATCTACACCGATGAAGGCATCAGGCATCTTTTCCTTGATGAGGTTCACCTTGTGGGCGAAGAGCGCCTTGTCGTAACGACGGTGCATCAGCTTGAGCACCTCGTCGCTTCCACTCTGCAATGGGATGTGGAAGTGAGGCATGAAGGCACGGCTCTCTGCGCAATAGGCAATGAGATCGTCATCGCAAAGGTCTGGTTCCAGACTGGAGATACGATAACGCTTGATACCCTCCACCTGATCCATCGCCTTCACGAGGTCGAGGAATCGTTCGTGGGTGGTCTGACCGAAATCACCGATGTTCACACCGGTAATCACGATTTCCTTACCACCCTCGGCTGCCGCCTGCTCACATTGAGCCACGAGCGACTCGATGCTTGGGTTACGGGAGTTGCCACGGGCGAAAGGAATGGTGCAATAGGTGCAATAATAGTTGCAGCCATCCTGTACCTTCAGGAAATAGCGGGTGCGATTACCACGGGAACATGAAGGCTGGAAGGTCTTGATTTCCTTGGTCTTCACGCTGTGGTGCTGATGAAGCGCTGAATCTGAAGGCTCCAGATCCTCTCCGCTGGCAGAGAGTCCGTTCTCTGCAGCAAACTTCTTAGCCCACGCATCGCTGAGATATTGAATCAAGTGTGCCTTCTCATTGGCTCCAAGCACCAGGTCAACGCCTTCAATCTTGCTCACATTCTCCGATTCCAACTGCGCATAACAGCCGGTAACGATAACGAAGGCACCAGGGTTCTGACGCACCATGCGATGAATGGCCTGACGGCACTTATGGTCGGCAACTTCTGTCACCGAACAGGTATTGATGAGACAAATGTCTGCTTTCTCCCCCTTCTGAGCAGTAATGACGCCCATATCTTCGAGCATCTTGCCAAAAGTGGAAGTTTCCGAGAAGTTGAGTTTGCAGCCCAAAGTATAATAGGCAGCCTTTTTGCCTTGGAAGGCACTTGAATCTATCATATATTTATCTTTTTCTTTGTTTCTTTTAAGCTTTTGCCCTTTACCTTTCCCTTCGGCCGGTGACCGTTGGTTCAGGGCGCATTGTTGATTGCTTTTATACCCCAGGGGCTATAAAACGAAAAAGCCGCTAGACCGAAGTCCAGCGGTTGTTTCTCTCATTTTTTCGTTCGTAAGTAATTCTAAATTACTTAACTGAATCAGTAGCAGCTGAATCAGTAGCAGCTGAATCAACAGCAGCAGTTGTGTCTACCTGAGCTGTGTCAGAATCAGCAGAAGCTGTGTTCTGAGCTGTTTTGTTACCACATGATGCGAAAGAGATAGCTGCGATAGCTACGAACATAAAAACTAATTTCTTCATTTTCTTTGCTTTTTAAATCTGTAAAACAATCATTCGTTTATTAAAACTGATGCAAAGGTAAGCATTTTTTTGATACGGCGTACTTTTTTTTGTGTTTTTTTTTAGGGGTATTTTGTAACAAAATTACAAACTATTGATATTCAGTTAATTATAAAGTGCTAACAAAGGTTAAAGTTTTTGATGTGCTCGGGAACAGCCCAAAATTAACACTTTTCGGTGTTTTTTAGCGTAACAAAGGTGTGCGCCAACACCCCTGCCGAAGTGAGGGATGATACATATAATAAGGTACGCGCGAGGAAAAGAGCAGAAACTTTTCTTCAAAGAGAGCAACTTTTTCATCGAAGAAAGATGATTTTTCCAAGAAGAGAGATGATTTTTCCAAGAAATCGAGCCCAAAAACTTTGCTAGCCGAGAACTTTTTAGTAACTTTGCCCTCAGAAACAGAATCATAAACAAACAAAGATGATACAGCTAAAAGAAAATCGGGGCATTCCCCGCAGCATTCTCCTGATGATGGCCATCATCGCAGGACTCACCGTAGCCAACTGCTACTACAATCAGCCGCTTCTCGAACTGATCCGTCATGATCTGGGCATTACCGAGCAAAGCGCCAACCTCATCACCGTGATTACCCAAATAGGTTACGCACTGGGACTGTTTTTTCTCATTCCCCTGGGTGACATGTTCTCACGCAAGAAGCTCATCCTTGCGAATATGACCATTGCAGCCGTGATGGCCATCGTGATGGCTGTAGCGCAAAACGTATGGATGCTCTGGGGAGCTTCGTTGCTGATTGGTGCCTGTTCCGTGATTCCGCAGTTCTTCATCCCGATAGCAGGACAGTTTTCTGAGCCCAGGAACAAGAGCAGGAATATGGGTATTGTACTCTCCGGACTGCTCACGGGTATTCTTGCCTCGCGAGTAATCAGCGGCTACATCGGCGAATGGCTGGGATGGCGGGAGATGTTTTTCATTGCCGCCCTCGTCATGATTGCCTGCATGGGCGTGATGCTATTGATGATGCCAGAGATGAAGCGCAACTATGTGGGTACCTACAGAGGACTGATGACCACCGTGGCAGAGATCTTCATCCTCCACCCTTCCATCCGCATCTACTCCATCCGTGCAGCCTTCGGTTTCGGCAGCATGATGGCCATCTGGTCCTGCCTCGCCTTTCATCTTGCCCAGCCACCTTTCAGTGCAGGCAGCGACATGGTGGGAATGCTCGGACTTTGCGGAATCATGGGAGCCATGGCGGCAAGTGGCGTAGGAAAGCTGGTTCCTAAGTTCGGCATTCATAAATTCAGCCTGCTTGGAGCAGGCATGCAGATTATGGCCTGGGGAATAGCCTTGCTCTTCGGCGACACCTATGCAGGACTCATCGCAGCCATCATTTTGGTTGATATAGGTCTGCAATGTCAGCAGCTCAGCAACCAGAGCGGTTGTCTGCAGGAGATTCCACAGGCATCCAACCGTGCCAATACCATCTTCATGACAACCTATTTCATTGGCGGTTCGCTCGGCACTTTCTGTGCCGGATACGTATGGACCCGCGCCAACTGGCTAGGAGTCTGCATCGTGGGCATTACCTTTGCTTTCATCTCCTTGGTCATCACGCTAAGCAACAAGAAATAAGAATCCAGAAAAGAGATTATATTTGCAACAAGCAATAACACAAAAAGAGATTATATTCCCCACAAAGCAGGAATATAATCTCTTTTGTTTTATAAAGACTGAAGCCAGCTTTTCGCCAGCCAGCCGTCAACTACATTTTTTCCTCACCATACATTTCCTTCCACCAGCTGCCATCATCCTGCAGCCACTTGGCGAACCAGGCAAAGATGGTATCCTGCCACTTGAGGCGCTTCTCATAATCGATGATGTGATGGTCCTGACCATCTACCAATACCATCGCCGTAGGACGACCGAGGAGTTTCAATGCCGTATAGAGCTGGATACTCTCGCCCACAGGCACATTGTTATCGGCAGTTCCGTGAACGAAAAGCAATGGTGTATGAATCTTATCTGCATTATAAAGCGGACTCTGATCTACGAAGAGATGCTTGTTGGTCCAAGGATACTCGTTAGCCATGGAAACCTCGCTGTAACTGTAGCCCCAATAGCCTTCACCCCAATAGCTGGTGTGGTCGCTGATGCCGGCATGAGAGATGGCAGCAGCAAAGAGATTGGTCTTGGTCTGAAGATACTGCGTCATGAAACCACCATAGCTGGCACCGATGCAACCTATCTTCTTTCTGTTCACAAAACTATGCTCATCGCAGAAAGCCTGGGTGCTGGAGATGATATCCTCTGCCACACCCTCACCTGCAGTATCCACATGACGGGCAGAGAACTTCTGACCGAAACCAGTAGCTCCGCTCGGATTCACTACCAGCACCACATAACCCATCGCAGCATATACATGATGAGGATAGCGGCTCTGGAACATTCGGGTGGTAGGACTGCATCCGCCATAGTAATTCACCACCATCGGATACTTCTTCGATGCATCGAAATGAGGTGGCAGATAGTAACGGCAGCAAAGCGTGTCGCCACGAGAGTTCACGAAATTCCAAGCCTTGCACTCGCCCAACTCGATATTCTTCAACAAACGGGCACTGAGATCATCAACAAGCTGAGACTTCTGCGCCTTCAGATTCATCTTGTAGAGTCGGTCGGCATTGGATGCGCTCTGTCCGGAGAACGCCATTTCCGTAGCAGATGATGCAACAGAGAAGCTTTTGATGTTCTCCTCCGGAGTCTTGAGCAATGTAAACTTGCCTGATTTCGGATTGAGCTGGAAGAGATGCATGCAATCCTTATCTTCTGCCGTAAAGTAGATGTTGCCATCTGCCTTACTCCAATCCACACTCTGCACGTTCGGATTGAAATCCTTGGTCAGCGGACGAACCTTCTTATCCGCAAGAGTCATCAGATAGAGCTGGGTATCTATCATACTAGGAATCTGTCCCTCCTCTACATTCTTTCCGATGCCATTGAAAGCCTCAGGCGAACCCGTAACGAGAATGCTCTTGCCATCTGGCGAGAACTGGGCGCCATTCAGGAATTCACCCTTCTCTATCAAAGTCTCTACACTCATATCATTGAGATTGAGACGATAGTAGGAATTAAGAGTGGTTGGACGCTTGGTAAGGCGTTCCTCGCTCTTGCCGATGAGCAGATAGCGGGAATCTGCAGAAATATCGCTGAGATAGACGTTGTGATAGCCGAAAGTGAGCGGCTGGAGAACACCCGATGCCAAATCAAACTTGGCAAGATAGCTACGGCTTCGCCATCCTGGTTGACGGTCATCAGGCTCCTTCACATCATACACCTGCGCATCTTTCTTTCTGCCCTCGGTATAAAGAGTGTAGATAAGCGTCTTCTCATCGGGAGTAAACTGGAACCATCCGTCTGGAATATTGGCAGCCAACACTTCGCGCTCCATATTGAGCGGATTGATGGCGATGAGCTGCAGCTCGCCATCTGCCTTGCCTTCGCCGGCAATAGAGCTGTCGCTCGCCTTCTGGGTAAAGTACATCTTGTTGGTACGAGGCATCCATCTTACGCTCTCTTCGAAAGAAGCTACCACCTTGTTGGTCTGACTGTTTCGCAATTCGTTGATGCTATGATTCTTGCCCTGTCTATCTACCCAAGTCTTGCGCACTATCATAAACTTGCCGTTTGGCGACATCTGAACACTTGCATAGTTAGGCATGCAGATCACATCGTATATATTGAATGCGCGCTTGGTGCTGGCAGCAGATTCACCTACGCTGAGCTGCTTGCCATCGGCTGCGGTAATGCTGATCTTGAAATCCTTGTCAGATGACTCAGTGAGGTACTTAATCACCACTGTATGACTAGATGGCATTAAGGTAGTTTCTGCCTTGTCGCCATTCACGGTCACCTGCTCTCCATCAACGAAGAGGCGATATTGCTTCAAACCCTTCACCTCGATGGTAGCCTTGGTACGGCTAGTATTTGATACGGTGAAAGAAGCCAGGTGAATTGCATTCTGCTTGCTATCCGCCAGAAGCTGGGATGCAGCCACCTCTTTTCCATTATTCAATAAAGTAAACGAAAGTGGAGAGTCGAGCACACTCTCCATCGAAAATTTCTCACCCTTCACATTCACGCTATCCGCCATCCAAGGGGTAGCCACAGGATAAGGGCCGGCATGCTTCAGCTTCTGCACTTCGATGGTCTCGGCATTCGCTGAAAGCGACAAGCCGAGCGAAGCACAGAGAGCAGCGCTAAAAGTAAGAGCCTTGAGGCTCAAGGTTGTTGTTTTCATCATGATTTTATGTATATCTTTTATCTGTTCGATTCAATTTTTTCCTCTTTCAAAAAGCATTATAGTTTGATGGCAAATTCGATGCCTGTAGGAGCAACCGAGAGACTGAGGTTATCGTTCACCCCATTCTCCTTTTCCAACTCCCCATCCATTTCCTTTGCTTTCTTCTTTTTCTTTCCCAGAATCCAGTCACCCAGCAGATAGCCAGCCTCAGCAGAAGCCACACCAATGGCGGCACCTGCCATTACATCACCCCAGTGATGGCGATTTCTTCTTACTCTATCCACCGCCACAGTAGTAGCCACAGCATAACCTGCCACACCAATCCAAGGCGAAACTTTACGGTATTCATGCATCAGGACCGTGGCTCCAGAAAAGGCGACAGAAGTATGCCCCGAAGGAAACGAATGATTGTCCGTTCCATCTGGACGTTTCTCATGGATAGCATGCTTCAGTGAATATGTCACGGCAGCATTCACACCAAATGCCAGTACCTGGGCACCGATTCTTCGCTGCCAAGTACTTTCAGCCTCCACTCCACACGCCTTCAATCCAAAGACGGCAATGGTAGGAACAAAACGAAGAACATCATCAATGCCATCGCCATGATAACGCTTGTCCTGGGAGTAAACTGGAAGTACCATCAGCATACTCAAAGCTATTATAATCAACTTTTTTTTCTTCATGGGTACAAAGGTACTGCAAAAAATAGAATTTCCTGCTACTTCATCCCCAGAAAAGAAAGAAAACCTACCAATATTATATCTTTTTAAACAAAATATCTAACATTTATATAGGAAAACTAGAGTTTTTTTTGTAATTTTGCAGTCAAAATAGATAGAAGCGAGAAACAACCCAAAAGATTGTTCAATACACTCTTCGATTGCTTGATGCAAGAGATTAGTAAATACACATTATTATATATATAGGATAAAATGAAGAAACAGACCCAAGCCATTCATTTGGAGTATGAGCGCCGCGATGCCTACGATTCGCTGAGCGTGCCAGTATATAACACCCTCGCCTACGAGTTTGACAATGCTGCCATCATGTCGGAGGCATTTACAGACAAAATCAAGGCTCCTGATTACTCGCGAGTAGAAAACCCTACGGTTACCAATCTGGAGCGACGTGTGGCTGCATTGACAGATGCCGCTCACGCCACTGCGTTCAACTCAGGCATGGCTGCCATCAGCAATACCCTCATGTCGCTGGCGGCACAAGGAAAGAACATCGTTACCTCGAAGCATCTCTTCGGTAATACCTATGCGCTGCTCGTGGCTACCCTGCGCCGTTTTGGCGTAAAGGTCCGCCTACGCGATTTAACCAATATCGAGGCTGTGCGTGAGGCTATCGACGACGACACCTGTTGCGTATTCCTTGAAATTCTGACCAACCCACAGTTGGAGGTTGCCGATTTGAAGGCTATTTCAGAAGTGGCTCACGAGAAGAATGTGCCTTTGGTGGTAGATTCTACCGTGATTCCTTTCACCCAATTTTCAGCAAAGAGCTTGGGCGTGGATATCGAGGTGGTTTCCAGTTCCAAGTATGTAAGCGGTGGTGCTACTTCACTCGGCGGTCTGGTCATCGACTACGGAACCCCTTACAATGGCGACTTCGCCAAACGTCTCTACGGTGAGATGCTCTTCAACTTTGGTGCCTACATGACACCACAGGTAGCCTATATGCAGACCATCGGACTCGAAACACTCGATGCCCGCTATCGTGTACAGAGCAGCAACGCCCTGGAACTCGCCAAAAAATTGCGCACTCTGCCACAAATTAAATATGTGAACTATGTTGGTTTGGAAGACAACCCTTATCACGAGTTGGCACAGCGCCAGTTTGGCAAAACAGCAGGAGCCATGATCTGCATCGACTTGGAGAGCAAGGAGGCATGCTTCAACTTCCTCAACAATCTGAAGCTCATCCATCGTGCCACCAACCTCTTCGACAACCGTTCTCTTGCCATCCACCCGGCAAGCACCATCTTCGGTGCATTCTCTGAGAACATGCGTAGATCAATGGATGTTAAGGACACGACCATCCGACTGAGCATAGGTCTGGAAGATGTAGACGACCTCTTCGAAGACATCAAGCAGGCGGTTGAAAGTTTATAGTTTATAGTTGAAAGTTGATAGTCTTCTTTTAGTTGATAGTTAATAGTTTACAGTTAACAGGTCAGAGAAAAAGGCTAATCATAAAGTTCAATGTTCAAAGTTCAAAGTAAAAACATGTACGATTTCGATAAGATAATAGACCGTTCGGGCAGCGACGACCTCAAACATGGTGCCCTGCTGCCTCGCTGGGGACGCGACGACCTGCTGCCACTTTGGGTAGCCGATATGGATTTCGAGACCCCATCATTCATCACCGATGCCCTCAAGGCACGATTGGAACATTCGCTCTTCGGCTACACCATGGAGCCAGCCGATTATCTGCCTAGCATCATCGACTGGGTGCATGACCACCACCAGTGGGATGTGAAGCGAGAGTGGATCCGCTTCATTCCAGGTATAGTAAAAGGTATCGGACTCGTGGTGAATGTCTTCACCCGTCCTGATGAGAAAGTCATCATCCAGCCACCCGTTTATCACCCATTCCGCCTCACTCCAGAGGGCAACGGAAGAGAGGTGGTCTTCAATCCGCTGAAAATGAAGGAGGATGGATATTACGAGATGGACTTCGAAAACCTGGAGAAAGTTTGCGATGAAAAGTGCAAGATACTCATTCTTTGCAACCCTCATAATCCGGGCGGAATCACCTGGAGCAAGGAGACTCTTCAGCAACTCGCCGACTTCTGCTACGAGCACCATCTGCTCGTTATCAGCGATGAGATTCATGCCGACATGGCTCTCTTCGGGCACAAGCACATCCCATTCGCTTCGGTTTCTGACAAGGCTAGAGACATCAGCATCACCTTCCAGGCACCATCCAAAACCTTCAACATCGCAGGTATCGTGAGCAGTTACGCCATTGTTCCCAACGAACAGATTCGCAGGAAGTTCTATACATGGTTGTCTGCCAACGAATTAGACGAACCTACCCTGTTTGCTCCCATCGCCACCATTGCCGCCTTCCGCAAGGGAGAAGAATGGCGAAAGGCAATGCTTGCCTACATAGAGGACAACATCCGATTCGTAGAGGATTACTGCCGAGAGCATATCCCTGGCATCCGTCCGCTGCGCCCACAGGCTTCCTTCCTCGTATGGCTCAACTGCCGTGACCTGAAGCTTTCACACGATGCCCTCCTCGACCTCTTCATCGACAAGGCACACCTGGCACTGAACGATGGCGAAATGTTTGGTCCTGGCGGCGAAGGCTTCATGCGACTGAATGTGGCAACACCAAGAAGCATCCTCCAGCAAGCCCTGAAGCAATTGGAAGATGCAGTTAAGAAACTATAGAAAGTTGATATGAAAATCTTACATACCAGCGACTGGCATCTGGGACATACGCTCTACAACTTCGACCGTACCGAAGAACAGACTGCCATGCTCGCTCAAATCATAGACATCGTAAGAGAGGAGAAACCAGATGCGTTTCTCCTCTCGGGCGATGTATATCATACCTCTCAGCCCTCAGCTGCCGTACAAAAGATGTTCACCGACGCCATCGTGCAGATTCACGAGGCAAATCCCGACATGACCATCGTCATCACCGCAGGCAATCATGATAGCGGAACCAAACACGAGATTTTCAAGACTCCCTGGCAGGCATTAAAGGTGTTTTCTGTTGGAAACATAGACAAGGAGCATCCCGAAAATCACATCATCGAAGTGAAAGAAAAGAAGAAACCGCAAGACGAAATCAAGGGTTACATCGTAGCCGTTCCTTACTGCTACGAGCGAAGCATTCCCGAAGGATTCTTCCAGGAAATTCTGGATAAAGTGAAAGAAAGGAACCAGGAACTTCCTGTTATCATGATGGCGCATACCACCGTAAAGGGTTGCGACTTCAAGGGGCACGACAATGCTACAGAATATACTGTAGGAGGAATCGATTCTTTGGAAATCAGCGACTTGGGAGAAGGATATGATTATCTTGCCTTAGGTCATATCCACCATGAGCAGTGGATTCGTGGCAGCCACCATCGTATCCGCTATGCGGGAAGTCCGATGGCAGTAAGTTTTGATGAGAACTATGAGCATAGTGTGAGCCTCATCACCATCGGCAAGCATGGGGATGAAGTGGAACTCAAGAAGATTGCGATAGAAAACCCTAAGCCGCTGGTCACCCTGCCCGCTTCTGAAAACCTGCAAGGAAACTTCACTTCCTGGGATGAAGCAAAGAAGCTTTTGGAAGATTTCCCTTCTGATATCCCTGCCTATATCCGCCTGAATGTGGAAGTAGAAGATTTCCTTCCCGTGGCAGCCAACCAGGAGGCAGCACAACTTGTAAAGGATAAGCAATGCCGCTTCTGCCTCATCAACACCCGAAGAAAGCAACATTCCGAAGCATCCCAACCTCGAACAATGACCGTACGGGAATTCCAGTCGGAAGCACCTATCGACATCGCCCGCCGATACGCCGAAGATTGCGGCATTACCTTCGATGATGAACTCAAGGAAATGTTTAAAGAAATAACCGAACAGTTATAAGTGCCGGGATTCTGATTCTTCACACTTTGTTCTTTACTTTTCACAGCAATAATATGATTCTACAAAAACTCGAAATACATAACATCGCTTCTATCGAGGATGCAACCATCGACTTCGAGGCGCAGCCCCTAGCCGATAGCGAGGTGTTCCTCATCACCGGAAAGACGGGTGCAGGCAAATCAACCCTCCTCGATGCCATCTGTCTGGCGCTCTATGCCAGCACTCCCCGTCTCGAAAACACGAGCATGCAGGGAGAAATGCGTGACAACGAAAAAGATATCAAGATTAAAGACCCAGTGCAACTGATGCGCCGCAATACCGGTGAAGCTTTCGTGCGCCTTACCTTTATAGGCAGCAACGGTGTACATTACGAGGCACAATGGTCAGTGGCAAGAGCCCGCAACAAGGTGACAGGCAAGATACAGAACAAGAAATGGGCACTCCGCAATCTGGATACCGATTTTACCTATACCAAAGATAAGGAGATTCGTGAGGAGATAGCCCTCGCCATCGGTTTGGATTTCAAGCAATTCTGCCGCACCACCCTCCTGGCACAAGGTGAGTTCACCCGATTTCTCAACAGCAAGGACGATGAGAAAGCCGAGATTCTGGAGAAAATAACAGGTGTGGATGCCTACTCTAGAATTGGAGCCAAAATCTTTGAGCAAACTGTAGAGAAAAAGAAGATTTGGGAGGATTCCCAACAAAAGATTGAAGGCATTCAGATTCTGAACGATGAAGAAATCGCTCAGAAGAACAACCAGTTGCAACAGCTGGATGAGCAGAGCCAGCAACTCAAAACTACCTTGGAAAAGGAACAGAAAAAGCTTCGCTGGCTTCAACAGGAACAGGATTTCCGTCAGCGGAAAGAGCAGGCAAAAGAAGATCTGGCACATGTGAAAGCCATCGCCGAAAGCGACGAAACCCAACAGCAAGAGCAAACCATTGCCCTTTGGAACCATACCATCGAGGCTCGCGCCAAGATGAACGAAGCTGCATCATGCGCCAAGACCATCCTGCAACAGGAAGTCCAACTGCAATCTTTAGAGCAAATATTCCGACAGATTCAGGGAGCACAAAGCTATGAACTTCAGCAAGAGCAGACCATCGCTTTGTCTATCAGGAATATTGACGACTATCTGGCTCAAGAAGCACCCAAAGTGCATCTCTACGAAAATGCACAGACCCTGAATACGCTCATCGAATCATTTTTGAAGAACAAGAAAGATGCAGAGAACAACCTGCAGTATGCCAATCAGATCAAGAAGGAACTGAGCACCCAGTATCTGCCAAAGCTTGAGAAATCAAAGACGATGCTCGAAGAATGCCAGAAAACATATAACCAACAGGTTATCAATGTACAGGAGGCTGAGGCGGAGTTGGAACAACTTCATCTGCCTCAACTTCGACAGCAACAAGAATCACTCAAAACGCTTCTCAACGACATTCAAGCAGCCAAGAATCTCCTCGATCTCCTACACGAGGAGCAGAATCGTCATGTCCTTTCGAAGGAGAATCTGGTTCAACTTCAAAACTCTATCCAGGAAAAAGAAAAGCTGTTGCTGGTTTTAAAGCAGGAATCTCATGATGCTGAAATCCGGAAGAATGCCCTCCAGCTTGCGTATGAAAAGCAACGGGAAAGTATTAACAAATGGGCTAAAAGCATCAGAATAAAGTTGCAAATAGGCGACACCTGCCCTGTTTGCCAACAGCGAATAGAAAATACCCTGCCCCACGAAGACAATATCGATGCCCTGGTTGTAGAAGCAGAAAAGCTTTATAAGGATGCCGAGAACGAATACAACAAGATATTAACAAGCCAAAATGCCCTGGATGCAGACATCAAGGCTTTAAAGAACAGTCTTGCCAACGAACAGAAGGTCTTTGCCAAATGCAGCGAATCGCTAGCCAAGGCTACCCAAAAAGCCCAGGAAGCAGCAAAAAAGATTCCGGAAGGAGAAAACTGCGAAGCACAGACACGGGCAAACCTCGAAAAGGTATCTGCTCAAATTGCAGAAGCTGAAGCCAAGGAAAAAGAGGCAAAAAAGTTTAGAACGCTCAGAGACCAGAAACTTCAGGAATACGAAGTGCAAAGAAATGGGATGTTAGCCGCACAGCAGAAAGTGGATGATACCCAGCATCGTATTGAAGTTATCGAAGCTCAGATTTCCTTACAGAACAAAACCAGCGAGAAGGCACTGCAAGATATCCATTTACTGATTGGCGAAGCCGGAAAACTTTCATGGCAGAATGATTGGCATACAATGCTTACCGAGTTTGGAAAAGAGGTTGAAGATGGTGCCATCACCTACAAGATGAACACCGAGAAACAGCAGAAACTTGCTGCCGAACTGAAGCAATTTGAAGAGGGTAACAAGAATCTTGCCGCAGTTCAGGATGCCATCGTCAAGCTCATGCCAACCTGGGGAACACCTTCAAAAGAGCCACTGATGCTGAAACGTATTCCAAAAGTACTTACCAGAGCTTCTGAATTGCAAAGCCAGATAACGGCTGCCCTGCAACAAATGAATGCGGCAAAAGAGAAGGAAGAAGACACCAAGAAATGGCTGAAGGAATTCATGGAGAAAAAACAGAAGATGTTGAAAGATTTCTCTGACAAAGAACAGGAGATATTGCTGGATGAGAACCTCTTACTGCAACTCGACACACTCCAACAGTGTGATATTGCAGAAAAGACGGAAGCTATCAATCGTATAAAACAGCAGCTAGTCAGCAAACAAACGGTTTGGGATGAACTGGAAAAAGCTTATCAACTCCATACAGGAGAATATGAAGCTTTGTTTGATGAAGATGAGAAGATGCCTATAGGAGAAAAGATGTCTGAAGAAGAATCCTTAGACACAAGAATTTCCACCAGCATCGCATCGCTCGAAGCCCAGCTTTCTGAATTCGGCAACCAGCGTGGAGGAATCATCAGAGACCTGGAAATCGACCGCTCCAACAAAGCGAAAGTCGGCTCACTCCTGCAGGAATCAGCGCAGAAGAAAGCCGACTTTGAAAAGTGGAGCCGTTTGAACCAGCTTCTTGGCGATGCCACTGGCAACAAGTTCCGTCGCATCGCCCAAAGTTATGTACTCGCCAGCCTCATCCACTCAGCCAACGGATATATGCGAACGCTCAGCGACCGCTATATATTAAAGGTGGTACCTGGCACCTTCGTCATATCTCTGGAAGATGCCTATCAGGGCTATGTGAGCCGAGCCGCCAGCACTCTTTCGGGTGGTGAAAGCTTCCTCGTCTCGCTCTCCCTGGCACTTGCACTCAGCGACATCGGCACCCAGCTCTCTGTGGATACCCTCTTTATCGACGAGGGTTTCGGAACCCTGAGCGGCGAACCGCTGCAACATGCCGTCAACACCCTGCGCAGCCTCCACTCCAAGTCGGGACGCCATGTGGGTATCATCAGTCATGTGGAAGAACTTAAAGAACGTATCCCCGTACAGATTCGGGTGAACCAGGAAGGCAATAATTCGAGCAGTACCATCGAAATCGTGGGCTAAGCATCTGCACGCATTATCCCTCGTCTTCCATCAAATCACAAATCAGCTTGATCTCGGAGTAGTCGATGCCATCCCCCATCGCCTCCTTGATCTCGCTGAAGTGCTCTATATCAGGATGAGCCTTCATAAAATCTCGAATCTTCTTCTCATGGGCACTTGATATCAGTGCACGCAAGCCAACCTTTCCTTCTTTCACGTATGGGGTAAGATGACCGATGATAGTACTCCTGACAAAACCACGTTCCTCTGCAATCTGATCCACGGTCATACCTTGTTTATAAAGGTTGTAACTGATTTCCTTTGTAGGGGTTTTCGGCTCCTTTGGACCATTCGAATTCTTTGGTTTTCTAGCTTTCTTACCAGCACCAGAACCATTCGCACCCGAACCCGTTCCAGAAGATGCAGTCTCATCCATCAAGAGGAACTGTGCCTTTTTCTTCAGATAATCTGTCACGCTGAACTCAGCGCTCTGCTCATATCGCAGAAGTCTCTCTTTCAATCTTACATCTTCTGAAAAAACAGAAAAGCGGTCTTCAAACTGCTTCTTGCCCACCTTGTTGTCTGTATCAAGATTCGACTTTCTGATTAAATCACTCAGAATACTTATTTTATCCAAGAAATACTGGGCACCCTTGTGGATGCGGTCTTGCAGTTCGGCTTGACCCACATCAGGATTCTGCCCCAGCATACGAGTGTATTGCACGCGGAATTTATCCGATACACTAATCAGATTCTTCAGCACCACCTGCAGTTTCTGATACTCGCCCACCACACGAGGATATTTGCCCGTAAAGAACTCTACCAGGCAACGCATCAAGTGCTCATAGCTGCCACTGATAGCATAGAAATCGAAGAGCTCACCAATGCAGTGCAACACATATTGCTGTTCCAGATAGCTAATTTGTTCCTGACTAGGCGAAGTAAGCTGGCTATTGAAGGCATCCACCGTCTGGTCGCTGATGATGGCGCCACGAGACAACGGCTGACTGAGCACCATACCTCCCAAAGTCTTGCAGCGGCTCAACGCCACATAGGTCTGACCATGGGTAAAGCTATGGGAAGCATCGATGATGGCATGCTCAAAGGTAAGACCCTGACTCTTATGAATGGTAATCGCCCACGCCAGTCGGAGCGGATACTGGCGGAACCGTCCTTCCACGCTCTCCTCAATTTCCTTGGTTTCCTCATTCAGAGTATATTTCGAATTGGTCCACTCCATCTGTTCCAGTTCAAAATCCTGGTAGGTATCCTTGCTGCGCACGGTAATCTTGTCGCCGATGATGGTGCGCACCTCGCCAATCATACCATTATAGAAACGGTGCTGCGGATCGTTCTTGATAAACATCACCTGCGCTCCCGGTTTCAAGATGAGCTGGAAATCAGCAGGATAAGATGATTCCGGGAAATTGCCTTCCACCTCGGCAGTAAAGGAATACGCCTGCGACGGAAGGGCTGCAAGCTGCTGCTCGTTGATATACTGCGCAGGAGCATTATGGGTGGTAAGACGGATATAGTTGCCCTCCTTAGGCGGTTCGAAATTTGGGATATATCGCTGGTTCAGAGCCTGCAACGTGGCTTCGGAAGCCTTGTTCTCCCTAATCTGATTAAGAAGAGAGATAAACTGCTGGTCTTGCTGACGATACACCTTTTTGAGTTCGATGGTAAGATAGCCCGCCTGCTTCAAGGCATTGCTGCTGAAGAAGAAAGGGGTATCATAATACTGCCCTATCATCTGTTCTTCCTGCGGTGTAACCACAGGAGCAAGCTGATGCAAATCGCCTATCATGAGAAGCTGAACGCCTCCGAAAGGCAAGTCGTGGCGCTTGCGATATTGACGCAATACGGAATCGATGGCATCAAGCAAATCGCTGCGCACCATACTGATTTCGTCGATGACAAGCAGGTCGATGCTTCGGATGATGTTACGTTTCAGATTACTGAATTTATAGCGTTTCTGTTCGCCACTACCGAAGGTCGTACCTGGCACGTATGGCGAAAACGGAAGTTGGAAGAACGAATGGATGGTCATTCCTCCAGCGTTGATGGCAGCGATGCCCGTAGGAGCCAGCACCACCATGCGTTTAGGCGACAGTTCTTTCAATCGCTTGAGGAAGGTCGTCTTACCTGTGCCCGCCTTTCCCGTAAGGAAAAGGTTGGCACTTGTCTTTTCTATAATGTTCCATGCCAGGATGGATTCTTCGTTCATTTCCATGACCACTTCTTTTTAAAATGCTAGATTTCCTCTACTATCTCGCTCATCTCCTTGCGCTTCTTCTCGGCACGAGGACAATCATCGGCAATATGACCGATAGGAATGATGACCACAGCCTCATATCCCTCACGTGGGAATAGCTGCTGCATCTTCTCGGTATCATAATTGCATACCCAGCAAGTTCCCAAACCTCTTTCTGTAGCAGCCAGACAGAGGTGCTCGGTAGCTATTGCCACATCAATATCTCCATGAGGCTTCTCATCGTATCTGCGAACCCAATTCTCGTTCACATTTCTCATGCCCACGATATACATCGGAGCCGTCTTGAACCACTCGCGGTCGTAGCACTGCTGCAACTTCTGCTTAGCCTCATCCGAACGGACGATGAGCCAATGCCAAGGTTGCCTGTTCACTGCCGATGGTGCCAAACGCACACATTCCATGATGTAATCCAAATCCTCCTGGCTCACAGCCTCTGGAGTAAACTTGCGAGCCGAGAATCGTTCCTGGCTCAATGCCAACATATTTTTCATACCGTTTCGTTTTAAACTTTTTAATCCTTTTAATCCTTCTATAAACACATTCAATTTTTCAGAAATCGAAAGCATTTACCTTTTTAAAAGGCAAAATTACAAAAAATCCACGAAAAGCCCAAGCCTTTCGGAGATTTTCTTTCTAATCATCCTATGCAATACTGCGTTAAATTAATATTTAATCGTCTGTAAATCAATAACTTATATTAA
>ERZ1023886.93-NODE-93-length-39104-cov-60.191273_pt1 | contig 39104 bp, 39 predicted proteins | sample MGYA00380395_ERZ1023886 | MGnify/ENA primary metagenome ERZ1023886 (study PRJEB33179, sample SAMN07449002) | human gut metagenome | biome: Human-gut; feature: Human associated habitat; material: Faeces | host: Homo sapiens | place: India: Bhopal | collected... | reverse complement strand
CTGACTACGGTGCATTCGTTGAGATTGCTCCAGGTGTAGAGGGCTTGATCCACGTATCTGAGATGTCTTGGAGCCAGCACCTCCGTTCTGCTAACGACTTCATGAAGGTTGGCGACGAGGTAGAGGCTGTTATCTTGACTCTCGACCGTGCTGAGCGCAAGATGAGCCTTGGTATCAAGCAGCTCAAGGAAGACCCATGGGAGACAATCGATGAGAAGTTCCCTATCGGCAGCAAGCACGTTGCTACTGTTCGCAACTTCACTAACTTCGGTATCTTCGTAGAGCTTTCTGAGGGTGTTGATGGCTTGATCCACATCTCTGACCTCTCTTGGACCAAGAAGGTTAAGCATCCATCTGAGTTCACTCAGGTAGGCGCTAAGATTGATGTTGTTGTTCTCGAGATCGACAAGGAGAACCGCCGCTTGAGCCTCGGCCACAAGCAGTTGGAGAAGAACCCATGGGATGAGTATGAGAACATCTACACTCCAGGTTCAATCCACCAGGGTACTATCATCGAGATGATGGACAAGGGCGCTGTCGTAGCTCTCGCTGAGGGCGGCGAAGGCTTCGCTACTCCAAAGCACCTCACTAAGGAGGACGGCACAATGGCTAAGAAGGGCGAGACTCTCGACTTCAAGGTTATCGAGTTCGTTAAGGAGACAAAGCGTATCATCCTCTCTCACTCTCGTACATTCGAGGAGGGCAAGGACGAGCCAATCGCTAAGCCATCTGGACGCAAGCACAATGGTGGTCGCAAGAACAATGATACTCCAGCTATCAACAACGTTGCTGCTGGTACATCACTCGGCGACATCGATGCTCTTGCTAAGTTGAAGGCTCAGATGGAGGGTAAGGCTTAATTCTCCGGAATATAAGAATTTACTTATCATTTGCATTTAGATAAAGGACTGATTTCTCTGTGAAGAGAGTCAGTCCTTTTTTTTGTTTACTCAAGTTTCGCAAGTTACCTCCGGTCCCCGAAGGGGGCCAACTTTCAATAACCGCTGGTGGAATGACCGAAGGTCATGAAACCTGCGGACAAGCATCAGGAGGGAAGAAGCGTCCCCGAAGGGGGCGAACCATATCCAGTCTTGCTCCTGTTCGCCCCCTTCGGGGACGATTGGAGAGTGTGTCTGTTATCCGCAGGTTCCATTCCCTTCGGTCATTCCACCCGCGGTTATTCACATTCGCCCCCTTCGGGGACGGAAGGATGCTACTTGCGAAAGTTCAGTACAATATAAAAAGGAAACATAAAAAAAGGGTGTGTCATAAACCTATGACACACCCTTTTTTGTTTGAGAATATCCTTTACTTCACAAGATTCTTATGATTCTTACTTCACCAAAATCTTCTGATGGTTCACTACGTAGATGCCTGCAGGAAGACCGAGACGCTGGAGATCTGAACCAGCAGCAACACTCTTTACCTTCTGACCACTCAGAGTATATACATCCCAGAAACCAGAGGCATCCTTCTCGATATGAGAAATGCCGGCAGAAGTGCCCGATACATAAACCAGCTGCATGGCTGGCTTCATACTGAAACCTTGGTAGTTATCTATCGGTTCCACATAATACAGAATGTAAGGAGACAGATAGGTTGGGAAATCCACCAATTGAGAGGAACTGATAGCCATTATACATCCACAGATAGAATGAGAACCTATCTCCTCTGGAGTCACCGTCTTCGTAAAGGTAGTCACCTCACCATTACCAGCCAATGCAACATCTTCAATGGAATATCTGAAAATCGGTTCTGGATCATCACCACTAACCGCAGCAAAACCCATCGTAACCGTAGCCGCAGGTCCGTCGTTCTGAATCTTATAGGTAAACACAGCCTTGTCGTCATTCACTCTTGGCGCTCTCACCTGAATGCCGCGATAATATGCCTGCTCCGTCTCGTAAAGCTCAGGCTCGGCATTCGTTGAAGCCTCAACCAGATAAATGGTTGGCACTTCGCCCTGCTCCACCGTAAACTTCTGGGCATCAACCAGGTTCATGCCTGCTTTAGTACCACCCACGTTCACGCATGCCATTGCATCATCAAGCCAGAGATAGAGATCGCCAGCCTTCTTCGGAAGCAGTTCGAAACTGCGGGTGATGGTGCCATGGGCAGGAACGCTGACGAAGATGTCCGTAACCAAAGCAGATGGTTTCTCGGCAATAATATCAGAGAAAACATTCACGATGCCCTGATATTCGAAATCACAGTCGTTGCTCAATGTTACCTGGAAAGTACTTTTAGCACCCGTCTTCAGCTCCTCAGACTCCAGCTTCAACTGGGCATTCAGCGCAGAAGCCAGCGAAAGTTCGTAATCCGTAGCCTTCACCACCAATGGAGCATTGCCGTTCATATAGTCAGCCTTCTCCCAAGTCTTGCCATCAGTGCTGCAGATGGCATAAACAGGAGTCTTGCCCACCTCAAAAGCCTCATTCACAGTGAGTTTCGGGTCCAGGGAACTCATCATTCCTTCCTCCCGCTTTCCATCGAAAGAAACATATTTCTTGTCGCTCACCAGCTTATAGCTTCCGTCTTTCTGCAAGATTCCCAAGCCCAGGAAGCCCTTGAAAGCCTGCTTAACCTGGTTCACGAAGGTAACCTGCTGCGTGAATTCAAACTTATCGCTCTTCGACTTTCGGGTACCCTTGGTGATAACCACGTAATCTGCTTCATACACCGAGATGGAAGGAATCTGTGCCAGCGGAGCATCCACCACTCCATTGTCGGGCGCAATACCGATGGTCATCGTGCAATAGCGGTTGAATCCGTCGGCCGCACTTCCCGAACCGGTGCCGCCCTTCTCAGGGTTGAGGATAGAAAGATCAAAGTATGCATTCTGGTTGCCGCTCCATCCCCAGTTGATGTGATAGAGCCCATTTTCATCCTTGCCATCGCAGATAAACTGGTGGCCATTTTCCGACGACTGTCCGCCATAGAGCACAGGTCTGCCCGCCGCCAGTTCTGTATCGATGATCTGCATCCACTTATCCAGGGTGAAGGAAGAGCGGCTCAGATCCATCATCAGGTCGGCATCATAGCCGAAGTATTTTGCCAGTTTAGAGGAAGATACGGCTGCTCCCGATTCCGGGCCATAGCTCATTCTCACGGCAGCACCGCAATGATACATGAGTTTTGCCACGGCATCCTTCTGCTGCTGTGTGGCATTCGCCTCCTTATTATATTTAGGCAGCATGTTGTCCCAGTCGTAGATGCCCTCTTCCTGGGTGATGGTAGGAATCTCCATCGGGATGCCGTTCCATCGGTTCACGTAGCCCGGAATATCCGCCTTCAGCTGCTTTGGATATTTGTAATATGCCATCACCTGTGCCATCGCCGTGGCCACGCATCCGGTGGCAGCCACGTGCACGCTGTCGTATTTTGGACACATATTATTATAAGGCGAAGTCTGGTCCCATTCAATATTTCCCAGGAGCGGAGCTACGGCAGAGGTAGATGCTGCTGATGCATTTGCTTGGGATGATTCAGCATTCTTCTTCTGTGCGATTTTATTTCGCCACGCCTTGATTTCCGCCAGATTTTTCAACGCCTCTGCATCGCCCAAGTTCACCTTGTTGTAAAGATTCTGATAGGCTTTCATAAAGCTGATGAATCCCTCTGGGAGATTGTTTTCGTCGTAGGAACCCTGGCTTGAGTATCCCACGATTTCGGGCAGTCTGTCGTCTCCCGATACGATGGTGAATCCCTTGCTGTTGGCATTAGGGAACACGTAATAGCTTTGCTGCGATAGGTTCATTTCTCCCTTATCGCCCTGTTTTCTGACCTTGGCCATCGCTTTCTGGTCGATGGTAACGCCCAGCAGTGCCGCCTGTTTTTCGGCGATAGCCTTAGCCTGCTGGAAGCTTCGCGGACCTGCCATCACCACCATAGGCATGAGCAGTGAACCTGCGAAGAGAAGTAATCTGTTATTCTTCATAAGCTCTTATTATGTTAAATTGTTTGTATTCTTCAATTTTATATAGTTCATTCTCCTACCCTGCAAATATACGTCAATTATCCGAAACTACCAAATTATTTCTGTTAAATCTCGCAAAGCTTTGCAGATTTTTTGAAAAGCGAAAAGCGAGGAAGATGAGTGAGTCCGTAAGGCGCCGCCGGATTGCAAATCCGGCGGAACGCCTAACGGACTCACTCGCCTAACGGAAAAATCGGGAAATGCCGGAAGCTCATGTCTGCCGTCCCCGAAGGGGGCGAATGTGAATAACCGCTGGTGGAATGACCGAAGGGAATGGAACCTGCGGATAGCAAGCAACTCTCTCCTTCCGTCCCCGAAGGGGGCGAACAGGAGCAAGATTGGTGTGATTCGCCCCCCTTGGGGACGCTTTCTACTACCTGTTGGTTGTCCGCAGGTTCCATGACCTTCGGTCATTCCACCAGCGGTTATTGAAAGTTGGCCCCCTTCGGGGACCGAACATCACTTGCGTAATTTCTGTTGCGAATTATTATGACTAAAACAACAATTTTCCTACTGAAAACAAAGTTGGGGCGGAAACAATTTTCAATACTTCACGACTATAGTAGATGAAGTATTGAGCTTTTTGGCTATGTCAGTTTTTTTGAATTCTTTTGTAGTGCGTAAGGCAAAGTCGCCTTCGTGAAAAGAAAAGAATAATGGAAAAAGGAAAAGGAAAGCCCGATGACTCATTGGGCAACATCTACATCACATACGATGTAGAGATGGCTCAGAAAGATCCGTTCTACCAGGAAAGATGGGTCTTTCTGAAAAAGGAGAGTAGCAGAGTTAGCCGCTTTGTACGAAAGCTGCACAAGCACTATGGCATACACAAGAATGTGTTTGAAATGACCCTTAACATGAACAACAGCACAGTGAATAAATACTTCGATATCCCCGATAATCACTGCCTCTCGAGAGATGCCATCGACCGCATGGCCGTATGCATCATCCTGATGGAGCCTCCGCTCAACAAGAACAGCGAATTTATCGAAAGTTGCAAGAAAGCAGGAACAAACTTCAAGGGGGTGATTCCCTGGATGAATGATAAAGATTTCGAAAATCTGAGAGAGGAGTTTTGCAAGGCATTCGGCACATTTGGCAGTTATCTGACAGAAGATGTCAAGAGCTTCGAGGTGGTTAACAACCTGAATAAATTCTACTTCAACAAATTTAGTCATAAAATTAAGAATTATAATGACAAACAACACAACTAGCAATGCAAGCGACTTCACCATCAAGCCACTCACCACCAGCATCGACATCATCACCGAGCGCCAGCTTCTCGCCTCCTGGGCGAGAGCCGGGCTCTCGGATTCGCAGATTCTCAAGATGCTGAAGCTCTACTTCGGGGAGCCGGCATGGATGAACATGAGTAAGATATACGACTGCCACATGTTCACCCAAATAGCCCAGGGACTCAAGTTCAGAAGCAAAGACAGCCTGCTTGAAACCCTGCTGAAATGCAACGGATTCGGGAAAATATGGAAGAACGGGAAAGACGGGCATCAACCCAAAAATCTCAAAGCCTTCTACACCCCCATCTGGCATCAGGCAGAAGAGAATGACATGGAAAATCTGCAGGAAATGCAGAAAAAAATGCATGCTGGAGATGCTTATATAGATAATAATATTAATAATAAAAAGAAAATATATAAAAGAAAAATATCTAGCAAGTATGCTAAGCTTCTCCAGGATGCAAAAAATTCCGAAGAGAGAGAAAAAGTGATTGCAGATTGTGCCAGAAATCTTCTCAACCATATTGCACAGCATGATGACCCTTACAATGCCATCATCAAGCCCATCAATGAGGAGACGATGGCTGAAATCCCAGGACTCTATCTAGACACTTCGGAAATGCATCCCATGACAATGGCCACTATCCAGTTTTTCAATGGTTACATCTGGCCTTATCTTCTGGAGCACAATGAAAAGCTGATGAGCATTGATAGCGAAGAGGGGCAGGCAATATGGCTCAAGTATCTGATTAAGCAGGATTTCATGCAAAAGAAAGTGACGCAGGCCATCGCCGACACGAAGAAGTATCTGGCACAGCATCCCGGGGAGAGGATCCGACAGAACCGCCCCGTCTCCCCATTCGAGTATCAGGACCAGGCATCGAAGCAGAGATTCTACGACACCCTGCTGCCCAATGGTGCCATCGCCCAGCACCGCATCCCGCCAGAAGCCCCACCCCGACCATCCGACCAGGCCACCTGGAGCAAGTTTACACACTGCTGGAAGATGGAGGAGATGGCATGCTCCCTTGCTGCGGATTGCAAATCCGCAGAGCATCAATAGGTTGGGACATTTTTTAACGCCGGATTGCAAATCCGGCGGTACGCCTAGCGGATATCATTATTCATCGGAATCCGATGAAGAAAACAATACTGAATTTTTGAATTTAAACAAACATAGATTATGACTGACAATCAACAACTAAACAAGAGAGAGAAGCCTCGATACTATGCAACAGACTTCCCCGAAATCCTAGAGAAAATTCCTCTAGTGGATAGAGTACTCTATCTGAGATACCAGGAACAATTCCACGGTATCGGAAAATTCGCATCCAAGAAAAACGATGCATCATCATTCAACGATGCATCCTCCGAAAAGGTAACCCTGGCGCAACTCAGAAAAATCACGCAGGACGCCATGAAGGATATCCACAAGCAGCCCGTCAACATCAAAGTGACATGCCCAACCTGCGGAAAGAAACACTGCTACGTGAAACGTTCCGACGGCAGAATCTACTGCTTCTCGTGCGAAATGAAGGGACAACTCGACGAGATGAAATCACGCAGCTACAACGCACAGCAGAGCCCCGACGGAAGCTACAACCCCAACGGCAGCTACGCCGCCAAGAAACGCAACGGCAAGGACCTGCCCGACAACTACGTGCCCATGAGCACCGACGACTACAAGGAAATAGATGCCGCCACCCGCTCCATCCTCTACCCCATCTACCCCTTCAGCGACCCCGAGGAAGAGGCACGGTTCATCGAGCACTTCCACCCCGCCAACGTTGCCCAGCGCAACCCCAAGGCGAAACCCATGCTCCCGCCGCAGCGCATCCTCTCGCTCCAGGGCATGGTGCAGAGATACATCCAGGCGATGAACCTATCGCCCGACGTCATCCGAAAGGAGGGCGTGATGTGCGCCTTCATCATGCAGCCCGCCAACGACGCCAAGAGCGAGGACCCCAAGGGCGTGGAGGAAGTGCCTGCCATCGTATACTGCAACCGACTGTTCGGAAAAATCATCAACGCCAAGTTCCGCAGCGTGCAGCAGAACCCCGTCACCGGCGAATGGAGCAAGGGATTCACCCAGATTTCGCCCACCAAGCCCTGCGCACCCTACGGCATCGACAGCATCAACGACCTACGCCCCGAAGCCGGTATCATCCGACAGATCATCATCACCGAGGGCGAAAAAGACCGCCTCACCCTGATGAGCTGCGGATTCCCCTACGTGCTGAGCGTGGCCAACGGCGCCGCCACCAACATCGCCGAAAGCCACGAGGCCTTTGAGGAATGGATTCTGCAGGCTGAGGACATCGTAATCTGCGGCGACTCCGACCGTCCGGGAAGAATGCTCGTCAAGTCGCTCATCAACCAGTATCCCACCCGTGCCAAGGTGGCGAGCCTGCCCAGCGGCAAGAAAGACATCAGCGAGGTGTACGAGGCGTTCGGCAGGGACGAGGTGGCGAGAATCATCAGCGAGGCCAAGCCGGCGAACGAGGGCGACGTGTACGACCTGGAGGAGAATGCCGACGAGGTGCTCGACATCCTGATGGGCAACTACGACCACGGCTACGAGGTGGGCATGGGCAAGCTCACCGACAGCATCTTCCACCCCACTTCGGATGGCGGGCTCATCATCCTGACGGGTCGCCCGAACTCGGGAAAGACGGATTTCCTGAACTGCATGATGGCGCATCTGATGTACAACTGCAACAAGCGCGTGGCCTTCTTCTCGTTCGAGAAGCCTATCAAGGGCAAGCACGTGAGGGAGATAGCGCGCATAGCCCTGGGCGTGGAGAACACGGAGACGATGGACGGCAACGAATCGCCCGAGGAGGCGCGCCTGGTGAACCGCCACGCCCTGAAATTCCTGATGAGCCACATGGTGGACTTCGACACCAAGAGCCGTCTGCCCGACAGCAAATACATCACGGAACTTGCCGAGAGCGAGATGAGGAAGAAGAAGCAGAAGATAGATTTCCTGGTGATAGACCCGTATGTGTTCATCAACGTGACGGAGGGCGGCAGCCGTGCCACGGAGACGGAGAAGGTGAAGCTGATGCTTACCCGACTGCAGCAGTGGAGCCGTGCGCATCACGTCTGGACGGTGGTGGTGGCGCACCCGAGAATCCAGTATAAGGACGGCCACGAGGCATTCCCGCCGCTGGATCTCTACAGCATTGCGGGCAGTGCGCAGTGGGCTAACCTTGCGGATTATCTGCTCACGGTGACTCGCGTGAACAAGCCTCAGGAGGGCAAGACGTATTCCATCGTAGAGATGCTGAAGGTGAGAGACCAGGAGTTCTGCCGTCCGGGCAAGGTGTACTACATGAGGCAGCCCTGCGGCAGATACGACGAGCGTGCATCAGAAGAGGAATGCATCGCCGAGGTATTGTATGCCAAGGTATTGCCGAAGGACGAGGAACCGTGGGAGAGTTGAGAGTTGAGAGTTTATAGTTGAGAGTTTATAGTTGAGAGTTTATAGTTAATAGTTGATAGTTAACAATCTTATTTTCAATATGATACGCCTATGACAAAAGAAGAATACAATGAATTGAAGGAGCGGGCACACGAGATGATGCTCGCCGACTTCGAGTGGATATTGCAGCAGGACCCACAGCGGTATCAGTGGACGCATACGCAGTGCTGGCTCATCGAGTTCGTGCACGACGTGAGGGATATCGCCTCGCAGAAGAGCATCAGCGGGGAGGAAGCGGAGGACCCCTGCGACGCCTGGCACGACGCCCTTTTCCGTCCGCTGTCGCTGCAGCAGCTCTATAAGGACATCTGCGGGCAGGTGGGCATCCCCGTGCCCCAACACGCCGCCAAGGCACTGAACAAGCTGAGATGCACGGAACAGCGCTGCCGCATCTTCCCCGACAGCATCACCCTGTTCTACATGAAGCAGATGCAGAAGAATCCCCCCTGCCGCATCATCGAACTGCTCATGGTGATGAACTGAGATGAAGCTGAAGTGAAGCCAGATTGAAGCTGAAGTGAGGCTTACTCCGAGCCGGGGTGAGGCTCAAACGAACGTTACGTAAGGCTCATTCCAACCCGGAGTGAGCCTTACTCCGGCTTGGAGTAAGGCTTGCTCTGATTTGGCGCAAAGCTTGCTTCAAGAAAATGTCCCCTAAGATGTCCCCCTGAAACTCTTGACAAGAGCCATTTTTTTTTGTATCTTTGCATTGTAATTCAGAAGAAAGTAGTAGGTAAAAGATAGATTCACAAATTAATAATCTAATGCGTATGGAACAACACACAGAACTGGAACTGGAGAGGATGCAGCAAATGCTCCTCTCCACCCACTTCACCCTAGGAGAGTTTCTCCGTTCGGGCACCGCCATCAAGTATGGCATCGACAACACGCCGCAGAATGCCATCATCATCATCCGCCTGATGATGCTCTGCGAGCAGGTATTGGAACCCCTGAGAAAGAAATTCGGAGTCATCACCGTTACGAGTGGCTATCGCTGTCCGCAGCTGAATCTGGCAGTGCACGGCGTGCCGGGCAGTCAGCACACCCTGGGCGAGGCTGCCGACCTCTTCATCCCCAACGATGAGATTCTGAAGAAGTATTCCGGCTTCATCGAGGAGCATTGTCATTTCGACCAGATGATCCTGGAGCCTCGTGGCGCCTCGCCCGGCACGCAGCGCTGGCTTCATGTGAGCTATACGATGCGAAGGAAGAACCGTTATCAGATTTTATTTTAATGATTCAAGACAAGAAAGGAGATACTATGAAGAAAGAGACATGGAAAACAGTGATTCAGATTGTTATCTCAGTGCTCACAGCCATCGCCACATCGCTGGGCGTTAGCTCGTGCATGAGCTGCTAGGTATGGTCACGCTGGATTATATAAAGTCACGCAGATTTCGCAGATTACGCAGATTTTTGGCCTTACGGCCAAGGGCTAACGCCGTAAAAACTGGGGAAAAACAGAGTTCCTACTATAGAAGAATCTACGGACGAACAGGTAGAAAAATCTGCGAAATCTGCGAAATCTGCGTGACCATATCACATCAGGCGTATGCCCAACGACCGAACAGGTCGGGAAAATCAGATAAATTATTTTATTAACCCTTTAAATCTTTGTATTATGAGCGTAAAGTACAGAAAAGTGAAGAACAACCGCAAGGGCTCAGCAACCCGCGGCAAAATCTACGGCAAAGCCGTAGTAGACGGCGTGATCCGCACCAAGGAAATCGCCGAGAAAATCGGTAAGCGATGCACCCTGACCGAGCCAGACATCATCGCCGTGATCAACGCACTGGAAACCGAAATCGCCTATGCCCTCGCCGACGGTAAGCGCGTGATCCTCGACGGATTCGGTTCCTTCAAGGTAGGCATCAGTACCTCCCCTGCCGATACCCCGAAAAAGTTCACCACCGCCAACATCAAGGGCTTCCACGTGGTCTTCGCACCAGCCATCGAGATGTACATGAACAAGCGCATCAAGTCGATGCTCCGTGGCGTGAAGGTGGAGGAGATGACCGAGTACAACGGTCTCGACGATGGTTCTGACGGCGGAGGAACCAACGCCGGAGGCAACGCTGGTGGCAGCAGCGGAAGCTCCACCGGAGGCACCACCGGCGACAAGAATCCGGGCAGCACGGGTTCAGGCAGCGACGGCGGCGGTAAGGACACCGGCAGCGGCGGCGACTCTACTGACGTAGTAATCTAGACGGGGAAACCATCTAGATTACGCAGCACAGGAAAATCTGAAAGTACTATAGACTTATATAGCACCGGAAAATCTGAAAGGCGACGAAGTCTCTAGGGGCTTCGCCGCCTTAATTTTGTTTAATTTCGGAACTAATATATCTAAAAAGAGGAAAATATTTGGTAATTTCGAGTTTTCTGCTTAATTTTGCAGCTGAAACATCACGAATAAATATAATATAAGGAGACATTTATGAAAAGATATTCAAAATTCATACCTATCCTCGCGATAGCACTATCTGCCCCAGCATTCACCTCGTGCTTCAAGGATGAACCCCTCAATGCCGAATGCGACATCGAGCAGGCCTTCATCCCCAACAACGGCAACTGGGAAGAATGCTTCCTCAAAGCCACAGATACCCTGCAGAACGTGATGTCTACGGAAAATGAAATCTGCTTCCTCGTAAAAAAGGGAACCGATCTCTCGCACTTCGCACCGAAATTTCAGATTACACCAGGCGCAACCCTATCGCCTGCCAACGGTTCGGTGCAGGATTTCACCAACGGGCAAGTAACCTACACCGTTACTTCCGAGGATGGCAACTGGAAACGGCAGTACAGAGTGGGATTCACCTTCCCGCCCGTGGTTTACGAAATGATGAAGTACGACTTCGAAAACTATTTCCTCAACGAAAACAAGCCCGTTCATAAATATTATGTCTGGAGCGACAAGAACGACGACGGTACGCTTGCCAACAACTGGGCTACGGGAAATCCGGGCTTCTACATGAGCCGAAGCTCTGCCAAGCCAGACCAATATCCAACGGTACCTGTGGAGCAAGGCTACGACGGTGCCTGCGTGAAGCTCACCACCAGCGATACCGACCAGTTTGGCGCAATGGCCAAGATGCCTATCGCTGCGGGCAACCTCTTCATCGGAAAGTTCGACGCCAGTCAGGCACTGAAGGATGCCATGAAGGCCACCCAGTTTGGCGTGCCCGTAAGTTTCAAGCCCACCAAATTCAGCGGCTACTACCGATACAAGCGTGGCGATGTGTTCACCGACCGCCAGAAGAAGGTGATGGAAGGCAAGAAAGACTACGGCACCATCTATGCCGTGTTCTACGACAACCACGACGCCGAGGGCAACAGCATCGTGCTCTATGGCGACAACGTGCAGACCAGCCCTCAGGTAGTGGCAATCGCCAAGGTGCCAGACATCGACGACACGCCCGAGTGGACCCATTTCGACCTCGACTTCGTTTATAAGAAGGAGGTGGATGCCCAGAAACTCAGAAACATGGGCTACAGCATGGCCATCGTCTGCTCATCGAGCGTAGAAGGCGCCTCGTTCATGGGAGCCATCGGAAGTACATTGTGGGTGGATCAGTTCCGCATCGCCTGCGAAAAGGAATAACAAGAAAAAAGAAGACAAGACAATGAAAAAGCCATTCATCATATCAGTCGCAATCCTATGCCTCTGCTCTGCTGAGGCATGGGGACAGAATCTGGGAGAACTGCTCCACAAATTCACCTACCAGGCACGCATCGGCTACAACCTGGGTGGCACTGCCCCTATCGGCATGCCTGCCACCATCCGCACCCTCCACAGCTACACACTGCAGCCTAACCTGCTGCTCGGCATCGACGCCCACTATCCCCTGGACAACAAGTGGGGACTGATGTTCGGTCTGCACTTCGAAGGCAAGGGCATGAAGATTGATGCGGGCGTAAAGAACTACCACATGACCATGGTGAAAGGTGGTGAGCAGCTGGATGGCGTGTTCACGGGCAACGTTATAACAAAGGTTGACCAGAGCCTCGCAACTATACCAGTGCAAGCCACTTACGACGTGAGCGAGAAGCTTCGTCTGAAGCTGGGTCCTTACTTCTCCTACGTCACCTCGCATAAGTTTGAGGGCAGCGCCTACGACGGTTATCTGCGCCAGGGCGACCCTACGGGGCCCAAGGTAGAACTGGGACATGAGGACGGAGAGCGTGGCGAATACGACTTCTCGGACGATATGCGCAACTGGCAGTTTGGCATCGACGTAGGTGCCGACTGGAATTTCTCGAAGCGCTGGGGCGGCTACGTGGGCTTAACCTGGGGCTTATCAGAAGTGTTCAAGAAAGACTTCCACCTGATAGAGCAGTCGATGTATCCCATCTACGGCACCATCGGACTAAGCTATCAGCTGAAATAGGAAATCTGCTCCAGAATATTTTATATATAATAATGTATAGGAGAGAAAAATCAATTATATCATAATAAAAGAAAGGAAAACTTATGAAGAAAATTTTTACTTTAGTAGCAGCAGCACTCTGCTCTATGTCGATGATGGCAAAGGACTACACCTGCCCTCTCGTGGTTAACATGATGGGATTTGACATGCCAGTGGGCGACATCCAGGTAAACGTGGATGAGCAGGGTGAAGGCAAATACACCATGAGCCTGCTCAACTTCAAGATGAGCGATGACATGCCTGTGGGCAACATCGTAATCAAGGATGTAGAGGCTACGAAGTGTGGCAACGTGACCATGCTCAATGCCGCAAAGGATATCCAGATTACTGCGGGTGACGATGAGAGTCTGGACTGGATGGGTCCAAACCTCGGCAACGTGAACATCCTCCTGAAGGGTGAACTGAAGGGCGACAAATTCAACGCCTACCTCAATATTCCATTGGCTGGCAACATGATTATCGGCGTGAAGCTGGGCGAGAATGCCAACGAGATGGGTCAGCTGCCAAATGCCGGTTTCGAGAAATTCCACGAGGCATCTTATGACAAAGCTACCAGCCTGGAGCCTAACGGATGGCACTCTTTCATGAGCTCTACGGGCAGCATGGCAAGCAAGGTTTCTGCAGCAGTACATACCTATGCATCTTCTGAGGTGCGCGAGAACGCAGCAGAAGACAACAAGCAGTGTGTAAAGATTGTTTCTACTCCTGTAAAGGTGGGTCCAATTGTTGCAGCTTCTGCCAATGGTACCATCACCACCGGTCGTCTAAAGGCAGGCAGCATGATTGCATCAAGCAAGGACAACTGCTCATTCCTGGATTTCAGCTCTACAGATGTGGATGCCAACGGCGATCCATTCTATGCTGTGCTCAACAACAAGCCTGATGCCATGAAGGTTTGGGTGAAGTTCAAGGCTGGCGACGGCAACAAGAATCCTAAGGCTACCATCAGCGCCCTCTTGACCAACGGCAAGATGGCTCAGGACCCGGAGGACGAGCAGTATGCAGCCAACATCATCGCCCGTGCCCAGAACTCTTCTATCGAGAGCAAGGACGAGTGGCAGGAGATTACCATCCCATTCACATACGACAATGCTGAGGAAATGCCTAAGGCAGCCCTGGTTACCATGTCAACCTGCGCTGTGCCTAGCGGCGGCAGCAAGAGCGAGACCAATCCAGACGTTTTGTATGTAGACGATGTAGAGATGGTTTACAATGCCGGCGTGAAGAAGGTTACCATGGATGGTAAGGACATCACAAGCGAGTTTGATGAAGCCGGAGAATTGGAGATTGAAGGCTATAGTAAGGATTTGGATATCAACAACTTCCAGTTGGAAGCCATCGGTGCCGGTGCCTACGTTACAAAGAAGATAACCAGCGACGGTTTTGATACTTACGTAAGCTTCACCGTTACATCCAACGACTTGAAGAACTGCGTAACCCGCACCATCACCTTCAAGGATTACACCACTGGCATCAAGAACCTCGAGACCATCACCTTGCCAAATGGCGTGAAGGCCATCTACAACATGGCAGGTCAGCAGGTTACCAGCATGCAGAGTGGCCAGGTATACATCGTGAAGTATACCAATGGTGAGAGCAAGAAGATGATTAAGAAGTAAATGAAAAATCCCCAGCCATCAAATGAATGATAGCTGGGGATTTTTTTGCTTTTTATAAGTTATTCTTCTTGTTTCCAAAAGCTAGATGGGTTCTTTCTCATATCCCAAATATCTACGAAATGAACTTCATCCATCTTTTCGAGATAATAATAAATCAACTTAAAATTATTCATGAAATTAGCGCCTCGCAGCTGGTATGGAAAATCAGGAGCACCATTAAAAATTACTTTAGCCATGGGAAATCCTGATAAAGACGTTCTTTAAAATCATCGTATGGCTCCCACTTCGTTGGATCATCCGCAATGGTTTTACAATACTCAATGCTCTCCATCAAACTCTCCCAGGAGAAATGATTACCCAACTCCGGAATTTCATCTAAAACCTCTTTATGATTCTCGAAACCACTCATCGGCATAGGCACAGCATGCTCCATCACAGAAACACGATGAGTTGGCGTAGGCTCAGCTACCATATCCTCACCCTCATGCAAATCTATATGATATTTTTTTTCTTTCATAATAGTATGCTTTTAATTAACCCTGCAAATATACGAAGAAATATAATAATATGCAAGATTTTGAGGAATTATTTAATCATTCATGAGGAATTTTCTATTTTCCGGGCATAAAAAAAGATTGCATCAGCGGAAATACTTCCAACCAATGCAATCTTCAGTTTTCTTTAATCTAGAGGCTAAACACTTTCTTACGAGAAAAATTCACGGAAGAAAAGAGCCTAGCGTCGGATTTACTTCACCTTTGCAACGATAGCCTTGAAAGCCTCAGGGTTGTTTACAGCGAGGTCAGCGAGAACCTTACGGTTAATCTCGATACCAGCCTTGTGAAGAGCACCCATCAACTGGCTGTAGCTCATACCATCGAGGCGAGCAGCAGCGTTGATACGCTGGATCCACAATGCGCGGAATGTGCGCTTCTTGTTACGACGATCGCGATAAGCGTAGGTAAGACCCTTCTCCCAAGTGTTCTTAGCTACTGTCCATACATTCTTGCGAGCTCCATAGTAACCCTTAGTGAGCTTCAAGATTTTTGTTCTTTTTGCTTTTGATGCAACGTGATTTACTGATCTTGGCATAATTTTTTTTCTTTAAAAGTTCGACTAAAAAGTTAATAATTAACGGAGGCAGAGCAAGTCGCGAACCTGCTTCAAGTTTGAACGGTCTACGAGAGTCTCACCAAGGAGATTTCTCTTCTGCTTCTTTGTCTTCTTAGTCAAGATGTGACTGTGAAAAGCGTGATGACGCTTAATCTTACCTGTACCGGTGAAACGGAATCTCTTCTTTGCGCCGGAATTAGTCTTTACTTTTGGCATTTTTACTTTTAATTTTAAATTGTTATTTATTATAGCGATGGCAACGCATATACCAGGGCGTTACGCATCTTTTTTTCTTAATCCTCTGTTCCTTCTGCGAGTTTCTTCAGGGCATCGCCGCCTTTAGCATTGGCGAGCAAGCCATTCTTCTCAGCATTAGCAGCGCGCTCTGCATCTGCAGCAGCCTTAGCTTCAGCCTCTCGCTTCTCACGGTCCATCTTCTGCTGGCTCTTCTTTGCAGTACCAGCCTTCTTAGGACTCATGTAGAGGAACATCTTCTTACCTTCGAGCTTTGGCATCTGCTCCACCTTTCCGTACTCTTCCAAATCATTGGCGAAACGGAGAAGAAGAACCTCACCCTGCTCCTTGAAGAGAATAGAGCGACCACGGAAGAAAACGTATGCACGAACCTTGTTACCCTCGTTGAGGAACTCAATAGCGTGCTTGAGCTTGAACTGATAGTCGTGCTCATCGGTCTGAGGTCCGAAACGGATTTCCTTGGTCTCCACCTTTACCTGCTTCTGCTTCATTTCCTTTGCATGCTTCTTCTGCTGGTAAAGGAATTTAGAATAGTCAACTATACGGCAAACTGGTGGTTGCGCATTAGGAGATATCTCGACTAAGTCAAGCTCTTGCTGACGAGCCAACTCCAACGCCTTACGTGCTGGCATCACTTCTGCTCCACCATCACTCACTACTCTCACGTCGCGTGCACGAATCTGTTCGTTTACGCGGTACTGATTTTTCATTTTGTCATTTTTCATTAACTATTCGATATATTCTTTTTTGTCTTTTTGATTAAACGGCTGCAAAGTTACGATTATTTTGTGAAACCACCAAATTTTCAGTGGGTTATTTTCATTTTTGCCCGCAGATTCTTTGTTTTTCTAATGGATTTAATGTTTTAACCCCACAGATTGCTTTTTAAGTCACGCAGATTTCGCAGATTACGCAGATTTTTCTTCTTCTACATCATTTATCCGCAGATGAGACCTATACGGTCGGATTTCGCAGATCTTTCTTGATACTCTCCCAAGCATGTCATGGCAATGAAAATCTGCGTCATCTGCGAAATCTGCGTGACTAAAAAAACATAATCAAGCGTGAGAAAAAAACATATCAGCGTGAGCTAAAGGTGATTAACGACCCGATGAATAGATGAACGAATATCAGACGTATCAAAATTAACCAGCAATCCAAGTTTTAGATGAGATATTTTCAGATAAGTAAGAAGCTGTTTGCCATAAACCGCCTTCATTTCTGCAACCGCCTTCAATTCTACGATTACCTTATCCTCAACCAAAACATCCAATCGCAAATCTACAGGCAAGACGTGCCCATCATATATTACAGGGAGTCTCACCTGGTTATCAACCTTCAAACCATCTTTTCTGAGTTGATAGCAAAGGGCAGCTTCATAAACAGACTCTAACAAGCCAGGACCAAGCTCATTATACACCTTATATATTGCTCCGATAACCTTATAAGATATTTCGTTTTCTGTCATAACATCAAGTTTTTAGTATTCCCTAAAAAACTCACGCAGATTCCCCAAACTACGCCGTTTTTCCAGTACCTTACAACAAAGAATACCCCAAGAAAAAAATCTGCGTCATCTGCGAAATCTGCGTGACTAAAAAAAATATTTCAGCGTGAAAAATATTTCAGCGTGAAAAAAAATCTATCAGCGTGAAAAAAATCTACTCCTCAGCTGCCTTCAGCTGCTCTGCAACCTCGGCGTTGATGCGCTGAGCAAACTCTTCCATGCTCATGGTAGCCTGCTCGCCACCACCCTGCTTACGCATGGAAACGAGGCCCTCGGCACTCTCCTTCTCACCTACGATGACCATGTAAGGCACACGCTTCAACTCGTTGTCACGAATCTTGCGGCCGATCTTCTCGTTACGATCATCAACCAAAGCACGAACACCCTGCTTGTCAAGATACTGACGTACCTTCTGGGCATAGTCGTTGAACTTCTCAGAGATAGGAAGAATAGCAACCTGGTCTGGAGTCAACCACAATGGGAAGTGACCGGCGGTATGCTCGATGAGAACGGCTGTGAATCGCTCCAGTGAACCGAATGGTGCACGGTGAATCATCACAGGAGTCTTCTTTGAGTTATCCTCAGCGGTATATTCCAGCTTGAAGCGCTCTGGCAAGTTGTAATCCACCTGGATGGTACCCAACTGCCAACGACGACCGATGGCATCCTTTACCATGAAGTCGAGCTTAGGACCATAGAAGGCAGCCTCGCCAACCTCCTCGCGTGTCTCAAGGCCCTTCTCCTTGCAAGCCTCGCGGATAGCGTTCTCGCTCTCTTCCCAAATCTCATCAGAACCGATATACTTCTCTGTATCTTTAGGATCGCGGAGAGAAATCTGTGCCTCGTAGTTCTCGAAACCGAAAATCTTGAATACCTTCAAGATTACGTCGATTACATTCTCGAACTCAGACTTCACCTGATCTGAACGAACGAAGATGTGAGCATCATCCTGAGTAAAGGTACGAACACGAGTCAAGCCGTGGAGCTCACCGCTCTTCTCATAGCGGAATACGGTACCGAACTCAGCGATACGCAAAGGAAGATCCTTGTAAGAACGAGGCTTACGAGCGTAGACCTCGCAGTGGTGAGGACAGTTCATTGGCTTGAGCATATACTCCTCATCCTCCTCAGGAGTCTGGATAGGCTGGAATGCATCCTTGCCATAGTGAGCATAGTGACCAGATGTAACATAGAGACTCTTGCCACCGATACCTGGGCAGATAACCTCCTGATAGTTGTAAGGCTTCAGGAGAGAACGGAGCAACTCCTGCAAACGCAGGCGGAGCTGTGTACCCTTTGGCAACCAGATAGGAAGACCCTTACCTACACGCTCTGAGAACATGAAGAGTTCCATCTCCTTACCAATCTTGCGGTGGTCGCGCTTCTTAGCCTCTTCGAGGATAACCAGGTACTCATCGAGCATCTTCTTCTTAGGGAAGCTGATACCGTAGATACGGGTCATCTGCTCGCGCTTGGCATCACCGCGCCAGAAAGCACCAGCCACACTTGTAATCTTCACAGCCTTGATAAGGCCAGTGTTCATCAAGTGAGGACCACGGCAGAGGTCGGTGAAATTGCCCTGGGTATATGTGGTGATGGTACCATCCTCCAAGTCCTGCTCAATGTGCTCGCACTTGTAGGTCTGACCGTCGGCCTTGAACTCAGCGAGAGCATCAGCCTTAGCCACCTCCTTGCGAACCACAGGTTCGTTCTTCTTGGCAAGTTCCATCATCTTAGCCTCAATCTTGGCGAAATCATTCTCTGAAATCACCTGACCCTCGGCTGGCATCACGTCGTAGAAGAAACCGCTCTCTACGGCTGGACCGAAACCGAACTGGATGCCTGGGTAAAGCTCCTGCAGAGCCTCAGCCAACAAGTGGGCAGATGTATGCCAGAATGTGTGCTTACCCTGCTCATCCTCAAACTTGTAGAGTTCTACGTTAGCGTCCTCATTGATAGGACGGTTCAACTCTACTGTCTCACCATTAACACCGCAAGATACAACGTTGCGAGCGAGAGCCGGTGAGATGCTCTCGGCGATTTGTAAGCCAGTTACGCCCTGTTCATACTCACGAACAGATCCGTCTGGGAATGTGATTTTTACCATAACAACTTAGTATTTTTATTAAATCGTGTGCAAAAGTACTATTTCTTTTTGTAACGAGCGAATATTTTTGCATAAAAAATGCATTTATTTTCAAATCTCCACTAAATGGCGACAGTTTTACGGTTACACCTTATTATATATATAGGATTTCTGAAAAAACGCAGGATTGGAAGGAACCGGCAGGATTTGCTATCGAATGATAACAAAATGTTAAAACATGGCATATTTTTCGGGGAAACACTTGGTCATATCGAATATTTTCTGTATATTTGCACTCGATTAAGTGACAAAAAGTAAATATTGATAAATAAAATGGCAACACCCAAGATTCTCATCATCTATACAGGAGGTACCATCGGCATGGGAAAGGATCCCGTGACAGGCGTACTGGAGCCTCTCGACTTCAACCACCTCGTCTCTTCCATGCCAGAATTCAAACTGATTCAGGCGGAAATCGACGTGAGAAAGTTTGACCCTCCTATCGACTCCAGCGACATGGACCCGATGAGATGGGCAGAAATAGTCAGCATCATCGCCAAGAACTATGATGACTACGACGGCTTCGTTATCCTGCACGGCACGGATACGATGGCTTACACATCATCAGCCCTGAGCTTCATGCTCGAGAATCTGACCAAGCCGGTGATTCTGACCGGAAGCCAGTTGCCTATCGGCGAACTGCGCACCGACGGCAAGGAGAACCTGATGACTGCCATTGAGATTGCTTCGGCAAAGGACGAGGAGGGACATCCGATGGTGCCGGAGGTATGCATCTTCTTCAACGGCAAACTGATTCGCGGCAACCGTGCCATCAAGATCAATGCCGAGGGATTTCATGCCTTCGAATCGTTCAACCATCCGCACCTCTGCGATGTGGGTATCAACTTCCAGTATCACAGACACCACATCCTCACGCCAGACTACAACAAGCCGATGGTGCCCCATCTGAAGCTCGACCCGAACGTGATTGTGTTCAGTCTCTTTCCGGGCATCCAGGACAACATCGTGCGCCACGTGTTGGAATCGCCCGACTTGCGAGGCATCGTGATGCGTACCTTCGGTTCGGGCAATGCGCCACATGCGCCATGGATCATGCGCCTGCTCGACCAGGCAGCCCACCGCGGCGTGAACATCGTGAACATCAGCCAGTGCCTCACGGGCAGCGTGGAGATGGAACGCTACGGAGCGGGATTCCAGCTGAAGACCGCCCACGTAATCAGCGGCTACGACTCTACGGTGGAGGCGACGGTAACGAAGCTGATGTATCTGCAGGGCAGATACGAGGACAACCGCAAGGTGAGAGAGATGCTCAAGCAATCGCTTGCGGGTGAAATCACGATTTAAATAACAAGATCGATATTAAAAAAATATATGTAAAACCTTGTAAGTTTCTACCAGCGGATAGAAACGAAGGTTATTAAGAGCACTTACCCGTGATGGGCAGGTGCTTTTTTATATTTATACACTTTTTATTCACTTTCGTTTTAAAAATGATTAAAAAATATAGTATTTTTCTACACACACTTGCTTTATATCAATTTTTTGCGTACCTTTGCATCAGAAATTAAGATGTAAAGATATAGAAAAGTAAAAAGATGATATGATGAAGGGCGAGAGCCCATGCTATCTATCACCGATATAGTCAATCCAATAATTCACAATCAACAAAACCAACAATTATGCAGATCAACAACGCTAAGAAGTACGGTGAGTTCGTAGAGATTACTGCTCCCGTAGAAAGAGCAGCATCTGAAGAGTATCCAAACGTTTTAGGCGGAGAAATCTGGTACAATTAGTATTGAATTCCATCGGAACCAGAGAAAACAGATGCAACAAGCGTCAGATATAACCAAAAACTAACAAAATGGAGAAATCTGATGCATTTAGAAGAAATGAAGAGCGAGATCAAGGAATCATCAAAAATCTATCTCTTGCAGAAGTCGTATTCTCGCAGTTAGATAAGTTTTCCTTCATTTCATGACCAACCTCTTAATCTCAAAATGATAAAGGCTCAATCCTCGATGCATCGGGAATTGAGCCTTTATTGTGTTATGTTCTTTAGTGCTTGCCGCAGCAGCCACCCTCACCATGATCGTGATGATGCTCGTGCTTGATGCCACCCTCTACGGCCTGATGCTGGTCGCGGAGCAGATCGTTCACGGTCTTCACTGGGTTGAAGGTGCCCAGAGGAACCTCTACGAATACGGTGTTCCAGTCGCTCATCGCACCATTCCAGAGACCTGGCAACTCCAAGGCCTTCAAGTCCTTACCGTTCTTGCTCTTGCTTGAGATGAAACCGGTAGATGGATCTACGAACTTAGGAAGATCGAAAGCATTGCCCTGGTAATCCTTGGTTGCGCAAACGAGATCTACCGGGTTGAAGTGAGTTCCCTCGGTAAACATCTTCATGTACTCCTCGTTGTTCTTGTCAATCTGTGAACTCTCCAGAATCTGAAGACTTACAGTGCCATCCTGGTTGTAGGTAAGGAATGGACCACCGCCAGGCTCGCCCACGTTCTTAACCACACCGCAGACACGCATAGGGCGGTTGAGCTTCTTGCGCAGATAGATAACCAGTTCGGCATCCTCCAGTTCCTTGATATCAGCCTTGCGGCAGCAGAGGTCGCGCTGAACGAAGCGGATGATTTCCTCCAACTTCTCATGGTTATACTGTCCGGAATCCAATAACTTGAGATACTCAAATGCCTGCTTCTGCAGGGTAACCAATACACCTGCAATCACCTGCTTCCAGGTAACAGTCTCTGCCTTCAGGCGATCAGGAACCACATTGTCGATGTTCTTGATGAATACTACATCTGCATCAATCTCGTTGAGGTTCTCGATGAGCGCGCCATGACCGCCCGGACGGAACAGCAATGAGCCATCCTCGTTGCGGAATGGAGTATTATCCGGATTGGCAGCGATGGTATCGGTGCTAGGCTTCTGCTCAGAGAATGAGATGTTGTACTTGATACCGTAGCGCTGTGCATACTTATCTGCCTTCTCGGCTACCATCTGCTTGAAGAGTTCCAGGTGGTCGTGAGAAACGGTGAAATGAACGTTTGCCTCGCCGTTGCTGCTGGCATAGAGCGCAGCCTCAACCAGGTGCTCCTCCATTGGGGTGCGAACCTCGTCCTCATACTCGTGGAACTGGAGCAATCCCTTAGGCAACTGTCCGTAGTTCAATCCCTCTGGCTTGAGGAGATTAGCCACGATGGCCTTGTAATCGCCCTTCTTGATGAGGCACATGATGCCCTTCTCATTGTTCACATGGCACTTGTCGCAGAGCGCCTTGCGGAAAGCAAACTTCTTGATATTCTCGAAGAATTGTTTTTCGAAGTCAGTAGTAGGAACATCGTATGGAGCATCCAGGAATGCAAACATGTTCTTGAACATGCGGCTTGCCGCACCTGAAGCAGGTACAAACTTCACAATCTTGTGACCCTCAGCCTTGTAGTCGTTCCACGCCTTCTCGTAGTCCTCTACTTCCTGAGCTGTAGGAGCCATGATACCCTTACCGATGGCAGCCGCACCCTCAAGCTTGAGGAATGGGAAACCATTCTTGATTTGTTCCAACTGGTGTTCAATCTGCTGCTCGGAGATGCCGCGGGCAGCGATTTGGTTTAGATCTTGCTGATTCATAATACCATATTTATGTTAAATTTACACTATATGTGCTACAAAGATAATAGTTTTTTCTGATAATCAGAAATATTTCCGCTTTTTTTTGTACCTTTGCATTGAAAATTTAACGAAGTAGGCGTTTTTTAACGCCGAATCGCCATTGTTTGTCAAATTTAAAATGGAATATTGCGACATGGTTAGTAAATTAGCAAAAGAGCACGACAGAAGGTCGGGGCTATCACATTACCTCTATGGGGTATCTACATTATTCTTAAGTGGTGTAGGAATTGGCGGTTTATCGCCATTAGTAACAAACCAAGAATTGAACATATACAATTTACTTTGTTTGTTCATTGGTACGCTATCTGCAATTATCATTGCATATTGCGCTAATAGAATTATGAAGTATAACGATAAATAATATTATTATGGATGGATTAATGTTTATTTTTTCGCTGGGTCTAATTATTAGCAGCAGCTTTGCCATCTGGCTCAACACAAAGTCTGGTCAGAAGTGGATAGATAATTTATAAAATAAGTTATTATGGAAGTATTTACTCTATTCATGTTTATCATGATGGTAATAGGAACCAGCTTCGCCATCTGGCTTAACACAAAATCAGGCCAGAAATGGATAGACGAGTTATAAAACTCAATAAAATATAATCAACGGGAGGGAACGACAATGAATGAAACAACTTTTAAATTCACAACCGAAGAAAAGGAACAGACACTCCAGATTCTGGAGCGACTGAGAAACGCCGTGGGCGACACATTCAAGCCGGGCGATGAGCAGCATCTGCGTGAAGACATACAGCATGCCTTCATCAACCACCAGATTAAGCGCAACGTCTTCGGCATGAACCCTATACTCGCAGCCCTGCAGACAGCAGAAATCGCTGTGAACGAAATCGGTCTGAAAAGAGACGGCATCATCGCCATCCTGATGCAGACCAGCGTCATCGACGGCTATCAGACCATCGAAGACATCCAGCAGAAATACGGCGACAGCGTGGCGCACATCATCAGCGGACTGCTCCGCATCCACGACCTCTACAAGCGCAACCCTATCATCGAGAGCGAGAACTTCAGAAACCTGCTCATCTCTTTCTCTGAAGACATGCGCGTGATTCTCATCATGATAGCCGACCGCGTGAACGTGATGCGACAGATTCGTGATACCGACCAGAAGGAGGCGAAGCACGAGGTGAGCGAGGAAGCCAGCTACCTCTATGCCCCACTCGCCCACAAGCTGGGTCTCTACAAGCTGAAGAGTGAGCTGGAAGACCTGAGCCTGAAGTATCTGGAGCACGACGCCTACTACATGATCAAGGAGAAGCTGAATGCCACCAAGGCTTCGCGCGATGCCTATATCGCCCGATTCATCCAGCCTATCAAGGAGAAGCTCGATGCTGCCGGACTGAAATATCACATGAAGGGACGCACCAAGAGCATCCACTCCATCTGGCAGAAGATGAAGAAACAGAAATGCGCCTTCGAGGGCGTATACGACCTCTTCGCCATCCGTATCATCATCGATGCACCTAGAGAGAAGGAATACATGCAGTGCTGGCAGACATTCGCCCTGATTACAGATATGTACCAGCCGAACCCGAAGCGTATGCGCGACTGGCTCAGCGTGCCTAAGAGCAACGGATACGAGAGTCTGCACACCACCGTTCTGGGACCTGAGAACAAATGGGTGGAGGTGCAGATCAGAACCGAAAGAATGGACGATATTGCCGAACACGGCCTGGCTGCACACTGGCGATACAAGGGCATCAAGCAGGGAGAAGGAGGCATTGACGAATGGCTCGCCAACATCCGTGCCGCCCTGGAAAGCAACGACGACCTGCAGCTGATGGACCAGTTTACCACCGACCTGAAGGAAGACGAGGTATATGTGTTCACCCCTAAAGGCGACCTGCTTAACTTCCCTAAGGGTGCCACAGTGCTCGACTTTGCCTACTACATCCACTCGCGCATCGGAAACACCTGCGTGGGCGGAAAGATCAACGGCAAGGCGGTGACCTTCCGACAGGAACTGCACTCGGGCGACCAGGTGGAAATCCTCACCCAAAGCAACCAGAAGCCTAGAAGAGAATGGCTCAACATCGTGCAGACCTCGAAGGCAAAGGCTAAGATTCGCCTCGCCCTGAAGGAAACGCAGAAGAAGGACGGACTCTATGCCAAGGAACTGCTGGAACGCCGATTCAAGAACCGCAAGATAGAGATTGACGAGAGCACCATGGCGCGCATCATCAAGAAGATGGGATACAAGGAGAACTCTGATTTCTACAAGGATGTGGCAGAAGAGAAACTCGACGTGAACACCGTGGTGGAGAAATACATCGAAGAACGCGACCACGACCTCAACCTGAGCAACGCCAACAAGCCTGCCGAGAGTGCCGAGAACTTTGAGTTCGAGAATCCTACCGAGGAACTCCTGAAGCAGAGCGACGACGTGCTGGTGATTGACGAGCATCTGAAGGGCATCGACTTCGAGCTCTCCCACTGCTGCCACCCTATCTATGGCGACCCTATCTTCGGATTCGTGACCATCAGCAAGGGTATCAAGATTCACCGCATCGACTGTCCTAACGCCAAGGAACTGCGCCGCCGTTTCGGTTATCGCATCGTGAAGGCGAAATGGAGCGGCAAGGGTACATCGAAGTATGCCATCACCCTGAGAATCATCGGAAATGATGATATCGGCATCGTGAGCAACATTACGAATATCATCTCGAAAGAGGATAAGCTCGTGATGAGAGGCATCAACATCTCATCAAAAGATGGCCTGTTCTCGGGCAATGTAACCGTGATGATTGATGACGCCGGCAAGACGGATGCACTGATCAAGAAACTGAGTGCCGTAAAGGGCGTAAAGCAGGTAACGAGAATATAAAAAAAAATCCCGCAGACTATCAATCTGCGGGATTTTTTTATTATTGTTTCGCCTTATTCAATCGCTTGATCACCGAGTAAGCATCATATAATCCCAGCTCTCCAGCCTTGGAGAGATCCTGGATGCCAGCCTGCCTGTTGCCGCTCTTGGCACGGGCGATACCTCTATTATAATAAGCCTCAGCCAAACGGTTATCTATCTTCAGCGCGATGGTATAATCATCTATCGCCTTGGAAAGCTCGTTTCTGCCGGCATGCAGATTACCTCTGTTATAATAGATGTAGGCATTGCTGCTGTTCAGGCGGATGGCATCGCTGAAATCAGCCTCGGCAGAATGGATATTCACCACTCCCTTGCCCTCTGCCTTGTTGAACTCGTCCATCTCTGCCTGGCACACGGCACGCTGCCAATAGGCCAGGGCATTCTTATCATCCAAAGATATATAATAGGTGAAATCGCTGATGGCTGCCTCGAAATCGCGAAGCACACTGTGGGCGATGGCACGACGCATGAGAATCAGCTTCTTCTGCTCGATATCCTTTGCCACACTCAGCTCTGCCGAGAGCTTATCTATCAGAGAGAATATCTTCATGGAACCATTCTCATCCAACTGCTCCTTAGAGCATACGATATACACCTTATCAGAAGTCTTGCCCTTAGCGGCAGCAGCCTTGGAACCAGATGAAGAAGAACCTGATGCAGAAGGGCCTGAAGCAAGAGCACTAAGCTGCTGGTTCAAATCCTCCACAGCCTTATCGAACGCCTGTACCCCACTCACATTCTGAGCATTAGGGAAATAAGAGAGCTGGAACATAGGCAGATAGTTGGTTTCCACCTGGCGGTTCTGCACCCTGCCACGATACTCACTCTTGTAATTGTGCTCATACTTCGGCTCATCATCCACCACGAGCGAAGCAAACTTATCAGGGTCTATCTCCGAACGCTTGCGCATCTCCTTCTTGGTCTTCGCACTCCAGCGAGGCTGAATGCCGATGTGCTTGTTCATCTGCGCCTTGAAGATGCGGAACTCATCCATCTCTGCCTTCGCCGTCATACCCAGGCGGCGATAGCAGCGGGCACGATAGGAAAGACCCGTCCAGAAGTTTGGAAACTGCCCGATAACCGTAGAATAATCACGGATAGCTGCCTTCAGATTACCCGTCTTGTCGTGCAGCAGGGCACGGTTGAAGATGGCCATGAAGTTCTTCGGCTCCATCTTGATGACGAAGTCGAAATCGGTGATGGCACGGTTGTCATCGCCCAACTGCACACGCATCAAGCCACGGTTGTAATGAGCCAGGAAATTGTTGGGATCAAGGTCGATGGCAGCATCATAGTCGCTCATCGCACCTCGTAGATTATTGATGTTGATACGAGCCAACGCACGGTTGATGTAACTGTTTACATTGTTCGGCTTGAAATGCAGCGACTTGGTGAGCGCCTCATCCGCCGTCTTCCATTCCTTTCGGGCAAGTGCCATATAGGCACGCGTGGTCCATGCATCTCCATCAAAAGGGTTCAGCTTGAGGCTCTGGTCGAGCCATTTCTCCGCCTGCACGGTATCCTTCTGATGCAGATACACCTCGGCCTTCAGGGAATAGGCGTTGGAATAATCCTTCCATTTGGTGATGATGGTATCCAGCTGCAGCTGCGCCTGGTCGTAATGCTTCTCCTCCATGAGGCAGAGTGCACGATTGAACCAGTAGTTACGGTTGCGCGGTTCCAGACGGATGGCTGCATCGTAATCGGCGATGGCATCCGAGAAACGGTTCTGACGGATACGGCAGATGGCACGCAAGTCGTAGATATCGTTGATATAGGGATTGAGGTTCAATGCCTCAGAGGCATCGCTCTCAGCACCCATGTAATCATCGAGATTAAACTTGGCAACACTGCGGTAATACCAAGGCTCATAAAGATAAGGCTTGGCACCGATGGCTAGATTAAAATACTTAATGGAAAGAACGAAGTCCTCGTAATACAAGGCACTTCTGCCGGCAGTGACGAGCCGGTCAACTCTATATTGCGCCGATGCCGACAAAGCGGTCAGCATCAGCACAAAAGTGAAAATAAACTTTTTCATCGACGAATCTTAGTACGATAGCTGCAGCGGAACTTGCCCTTGATGATGTTCTTGAGCTTTCCGGCAATCATGTTCTTACGGAGTGGAGACACACGGTCTACGAACATGGTTCCCTCCAAATGGTCGAACTCATGCTGCATGACGCGCGCCAGGTAACCAGATACCCATTCATCGTGCTCCTGGAACTGCTCATCCATATACTTCACGTGGATGCGTGTAGGACGAACCACCTTCTCGTTGATGCCTGGGATAGAGAGACAACCCTCGTCAGAAGAATCCTTCTCAGCCTCCTCATCATACTCCAAGATATGCGGATTGATGAACGCATGGCGGAATCCCTTGTACTCAGGAAGATCGTCGCTGAGCACGTCCAGGTCGATGACCACCAGGCGGATGGCCAAGCCAATCTGCGGCGCAGCCAGGCCGATGCCATTGCTGGAATCGAGGGTTTCGTACATATTATTAATCAACTCCTTGAGTTCAGGGTAATCTGGAGTAATATCTTCAGCCACTTTTCTCAAAACAGGCTGACCATAAATATAAATTGGTAAAATCATCTTCTTGATTGCATAAAATCCTGTAATATGATGGTAGCGCTTATCTCATCTACCAATCCCTTGTTTTCTCTTCTCGTCTTCTTCTTCACGCCGCCGTCTATCATCGCCCTATGGGCAAGAACGGATGTGAATCGCTCATCGTAATACTCGATAGGCACCTCGGGATGCGCCTTGCGCCAGCGATTGTAGAAGTTCTCTACTCGCGCCAGGTTCTCGCTGGGCTGCCCGTTGGGCTGAGTAGGCTTTCCGATGACGATGCGCTCCACCTGCTCCTTCTGGATATAGGCTTCGCAAAACTCGAAGAGCTCAGACGTAGCAACAGTTGCCAACCCATTAGCAATGATCTGCAATGGGTCGGTAACTGCCAGTCCGGTACGTTTCTTACCGTAATCTATTGATAAAATTCGCATTCAAACGAAAATTTCAGAATCTTGGTGAAACGCAAAAGAATTACTTCTTCAAGAGCAACCATGCATCAGGATACTTGCCTGCGCGGAGCTTGTTGCGGCTCTTAACGGCACCTGCCTTGTCAACGAATGTAGCAGCGATGACACGATACATGTTGCGCTCGCTGTTGTATGCGATCTGAGAATCATAGCCGGCGCTCTTCAATGTGCTGGCCAAACCCTCTGCGTTAGCCTTGAGAGAGAAAGAACCTACAACAACGCTGTAGTTCTGCAGACCAGAACCTGAGATGAGGTCCAAGTTCTCCTGACGTACTGTAGCATTGTCAACCTCTGTAGTTGTGCTCTCTGCAGGAGTAGTAGTCTCCAATGGAGTAACCACTGGTTCTGGAGCTGGAGTCTCCTGCTGAGCCTCCTGCTGCTGAGCCTTCTCGTATGCCTTCTTGTAAGCACTTTCCTTAGATGATCCACAACTAGCGAGTGCCAATACAGCACACAATCCTAAGCTGAAAACTGATAATTTCTTCATAATTGTTTTTAAAATTGTATTGATGTTTAAATGTTACTTTTATTAATTCACCTTATTATATATAGCGCCTACGCTGCACTTTTTTTACTGGTTATACAGGCATAGTTCGCTTTTGTTCTGCGAAAATACAAAATATTTTGCTAAGAAAGAAAGGTTTACTGCATAAAGTTTGTTAAACTCAAGGTAAAACAACACTTTTAACGAAAAATTAAGAGTTAAAAACTTGTTTTTTGGAGAAATATTAGTATATTTGCAGTTGATAAGCAAAACACGCACAACAGATGCCCTGGGGTGTCGAGGCGCATTTCGGCTATCAACAGCTATATAATTGTATAACATTTAAAACTTAAGAATTATGAAGGCATTAGGTTACATTGGTGCATTCCTCGGTGGTGCACTCGCAGGTACAGCACTTGGTTTGATTTTTGCTCCTGAGAAGGGCGCAGATACACGCAGCAAGATTGCAGGCGCAGTGGATGATTTTTGCAAGAAGCACGATATCAAGTTGAGCCGCAAGGAAGTGGAAGACTTGGTTGACGACATCAAGGATGCTGCTCCTGAGGTATAACAGCAAGAAATTAACTTTATCAGGCGATAAGGATGTTTTCTAGTGACAAGAATGTAGAAACCATCGGGCAGCTCGTAGAGGTGCTCAAGCATTACATCGGGCTTCAGTCGGAGTACATGAAGCTCGATGTCGTGGATAAGGTGGTCAGGTTGATTACGGCAATTGCCATCTGCTTTCTGCTGCTCACCCTGCTTGCCATATCAATGATATATCTTTCGTTTGCTGCCGCATTCGCCCTGGCCGACTATGTGGGCTTGGCACCTGCATTCTGCATCGTGGCGGGAGCATACTTATTGGTATTGGTTCTCTTCATCCTGTTCCGACATCAATGGATCGAGAAACCGCTGGTGAAATTCCTGGCCAGCCTCCTCATGCAAAAATAATACCTGAGCATTATGATGACTAAAGAGCAAAACAACAACGAGCTGTGCATGAATGACAGCGATAGCTGCATCGAGTACAGGAGCCTCAACGACATCAGACTGCGCAAGGAGGCGCTCCGCAAGAGCATTGAGGCTGACGAAAAGAAGATCAAGACCCTATGGAACTCGCTCTTCACCAAACCTGACGCTTTCTCGAAGGAAGCCAGCAGGGGCAGAAGAATAGCAAGCATGATTTCCGTTGGAACGGGAGCTTTCGATGGAGCGCTTCTGGCATGGAAGCTCTATCGGAAATTCAAAAGAAAGAAATAAGATTCCAAATATCACAAAGCGGAAGTGAGGGAACTCTATAATAAGAAGTGCGGCTCGAAAGGCCGCATTTTTTATGCCCATACTTTATTTACTGAAGGGAGAAAAATGCATTTACCGAAGGGAGAAAAATGCCCATACAAAGGGGTAGAAAATAAAAAAGGGTCACCGCCGTGACCCATTACCTTGTTAACCTTAAATCTAATACTATGAAAAACACACGTGCAAATATAGAAATAATATACGAACCCTGCAAGCTTTTTCTAAGGAAAGTGCACTTTTTTAATTCTTATTAACTATAAATGTAGTGCTTTTTTATTTTTCACCATAAAACAAAGGCTTTTCTTTTCCTAAAGACAGGAATAAGAAAAGCCACACTGTTAATTTATTATCAAAGTATCAATCCATCATAGGCAAATTGGAACCCTTCGGGCAATCGGGCATTGGCTGCATCATGCAAGCCTATCTGATGGGTAACATGGGTGAGATAGGTTTGCCTAGCCCCTATCCTGCGAGCCACCTTGATGGCATCAGCTACCAACTGATGGCTATGGTGCGGCTTATCGAATCTAAGGGCATTGATCACCAGAGTCTCTACCCCATCCAGATAGGCGTACTCAGCATCGTCCATCGACTTCATATCCGTGATATAGGCAAACTTTCCGAAACGGTAGCCCAGAATAGGCATCTTGTCGTGCATCACCCGGATAGGCATGAACTCGATGTCGCCTATCTGATAGGTATGATGCGGATTGATGGTATGTAGCTTCAGTTTCGGTGCGCCCGGATAGAGTTTCTCGGCTTCCTTCGGAAAACAGTAGGGCATGGTATGCGGCAGGGAATCCGTTACCAGCTTATCTCCATAGATATTGATATCACCAAATATGCAGAAACCGCGCAAATCATCTATGCCTCCTACGTGATCATAATGGATATGAGTAATCAGCACACCATCTATCTTGCGGAAAGGCACACGCAGGAGCTGCTGGCGGATATCAGGTCCCGCATCTATCAGGATTCGGGTATTCTCCGTTTCTATCAACGCTGCACAGCGCAAGCGGTTGTCGCGCGGATCCTTGCTGCGGCATACCTCACAATTACAACCTAAAACAGGAACACCACTCGATGTTCCTGTTCCCAATAAAGTTACCTTCATTAATATTCAAATCTTTATCTGAAGAACCGCGAATTCTTAACTCTTCGTTCTTCACTCTTCGTTCTTCACTTTTCACTTAACATTTACCTCCGGATGAATATCGATGCCAAACTTCTGCTTCACATCCTTGCGGATAGTTTCGCAGAGGTTCACGATTTCCCCGCCCGTGGCACCACCACGATTCACCAGTACCAGCGCCTGCTTATCGTGCACTCCGGCACGGCCCAGGCTCTTTCCCTTCCAGCCACACTGGTCAATCATCCAGCCTGCAGGAATCTTCTCGTGTTCCTCATCAATGGTATAATGAGGCATGCCCGGATATTGCGCAGCCAGCTCCTCAAACTTCGCCTTCTCCACGATAGGATTCATGAAGAAGCTGCCCGCATTGCCCTGCACCTTAGGGTCTGGCAACTTGGCGTTGCGAATCTCGATGATGACGTCACGAAGCTGCTGGGCTGTAGGATTCTCGATATGCTTGGCAGCCAGGGATGCACGGATATTGCCGTAATCCAGATCAGGCACAAAGCTCCGGGAAAGTCGATAGACGACATGGGTAACCAGATACTTATCCTTCCACTCGTGCTTGAACTTGCTCTGGCGATAGCAGTAATGGCAATCCTGGTTATCGAACACCACTACCCTGCCCGTAGCAATCTCCACGGCTTCCACCTTATATATAATATCCTTCGCTTCCACGCCATAGGCTCCGATGTTCTGCACGGCACTCGCTCCCACTTCGCCCGGAATGATGCTCAGGTTCTCGGCACCATGATAGCCATGCTCCACGGCGTAAGCCACCACATCGTCGAACACCTCGCCACTGCCGCAACGCAGGAACACGAACTCCGGATTCAGCAAGGCATCATCATGCTCAGCAGCAGCCAATTCGCCATTACCCAGCACATCAATTCCCATGATGGAAGAATGGAGCACCGTGCCCTGATAATCGCCTGTAAGCAAGAGATTACTGCCGCCACCCAAGATGAGCAGCGGCTTATCGGCATCGGTAAGTGCAGCCACAATCTGCTGCGCCTCTTCTACCGATGAGTATTCAAGGAATCTCCTGCACTTGGCATCAATTCCAAACGTATTGTGAGCCAAAAGGCTATAGTCACGAATATCCTTCATATCTGGTTAAACTATTAACTGTTAACTATCAACTTTAAACTATCAACTATTAACTTTTAACTATCAACTTTTTTAAAAGAACTACATCTCCAGCTTCATCAGCTGCCATCTGCCACCTATTCTCTTGAAGGTAAGCTGAGTCTCCAGCCCGTTGGCAATGCCTCGAATCACGAAGATTTTCTGGCTGCTCTCGGTGTATTTCTGACCATAGATGATGTTGTAAATCATGCCATGAGGCAACTGCGGAGCAAAGGCTGGCCAAGTCTCCGGCTCGATGTCACCGGTCATCGTACTGAAATCATCATCTGGATCAGGACCGGTGAACTTCACTGGATTATGCAGATGGCGTGCCTGGAAAGCCGTATCAGTGGCAAAGGCACCATAGAACTTCAGAAAGCTGGCATTCATGTTCTGATACATCGGCTTGTAGTTGATGCTGGTCATCTTCCAAAGTCCGTTGATGCGATTGAAGAGGAACTGCTGCACCACTTTCTTGCGATAGAACACCTTCTCTACAATCACATGGTCGATGGTGGTATCCTTCACCAGATTCATCTGCTTGCGGTTGTCGAAGATGAGCGTGTAGTAGTCCTGGCGCATAAAGAAATGCTCCATCCTCCAATGTTTCTTCTCAATCTGCTTCTTCAGCTTGTCGTTGTGATAAACAGGAAGAGGGAAGTTGATACGACTCATCTGCAACTTGCGGTTTGCCGCAAAATTGAACACGAAATCATCAAACAACTCATCGGCTGCCTTCGGCATCGGAGTCTCCTCGATGATCTTCTCCGTTGAGTCCATAGCTTGTGTGTCGGCCACGGTTGTATCAGCCGCAGTCGAATCGATGGCAGGTGCCGGCTTCTTGTCTGTGCATCCCACAGAGGTGAAGCAAACGATGGTAAACACCGCCATCATGACTGTTATCAAAGATAGTTTCTTCATAAACTTATAAAATTTCTCAAATTTTCCATGCAAAAGTACAACTTTCTTTTGAGATATTTCATATTTTAAGCAAAAAATGTTATCTTTGCACTCAAAATAAGCAAATAAGTGAGTTTTGCAAGCCCAAAGGCACGCAAATCACCCGCTTTTTCATTTGCAAACAGACAATTCAACAAATTTGTAAACAGACAATTTAATAAGATATGTTATTAGAGAAAATTGAAGAACTCTTGAAGGAAGTGGATGCCCTCACAGCCCAGAACGCTGAGGAGGTAGAGCAGCTTCGCATCAAGTATCTCAGCAAGAAGGGTGAGATCAACGCCCTCATGGTCGACTTCCGCAATGTGCCAGGCGACCAGAAAAAAGAGGTGGGTATCAAAATCAACGAATTGAAGCAGGCTGCACTTGCCAAAATCAACGGATTGAAGGAGCAGATGGAAGAAGCCGAGTCATCTAGCGATGATATCGACCTGACCCGCACTGCTTACCCAGTGGCTCTCGGTACACGCCACCCACTGACTGTAGTCAAGAACCAGATTATCGACATCTTCGGCCGCATGGGCTTTACTCTGTTCCAGGGTCCTGAGGTAGATGACGACAAGCACGTGTTTACCATGCTTAACTTCGCTGCCGACCATCCAGCCCGCGACATGCAGGATACCTTCTTTGTAGAGAAGACCAATTCTGACGACGTTACCAAGAATGTGATTCTCCGTAGCCATACTTCCAACGACGAGGCTCACTATATGGAAACCCACGAGCCACCTATCCGTGTGCTCTGCCCAGGACGAGTATACCGCAACGAGGCCATCAGCGCCCGTGCCCACTGCTTCTTCCACCAGGTGGAGGGCCTCTATGTAGATAAGAACGTAAGCTTCACCGACCTGAAGCAGGTGCTCCTTACCTTCGCCCGCGAGATGTTTGGTGCTGATACCAAGATCCGCCTGCGTCCTAGCTACTTCCCATTCACAGAGCCTAGTGCCGAGATGGATATCTCCTGCAACATCTGTGGCGGTAAGGGATGTAACTTCTGCAAGCACACAGGATGGGTTGAAATCTTGGGCTGCGGTATGGTTGACCCTCACGATCTCGAGGCTTGCGGCATCGACAGCAATGTCTATACAGGCTATGCCTTCGGTATGGGCGTAGAGCGTATCACTAACCTGAAGTATCGCGTGAGCGACCTCCGTCTCTTCTCGGAGAACGATACCCGCTTCCTGCGCGAATTCGAATCAGCCAAGTAAGCCGGCACAGCATTGCGCTATCAGACTGGCCAGAACAAGCCAGCCTCTACCAGCTTGAACGGCTATACATCCAGAATAAAAATAGTACATGGGCTTGTATGCTAGTATTATTTGGCATGCAAGCCTATTTTTATAACCTCTAAACAATTAGAATAATGAAGAAATTTATGGTTAATGCAGTCATCGCAGTCTCATTAGGCGCCATGACTTTGAGTTCCTGCATCGGTTCTTTCGGTTTGACCAACAAAGTGCTCGACTGGAACAAGGGTGCAACTGACAACAAGTTCATCAACGAATTGATCTTCCTGGTTATCTCTCCGGCCTACGCAGTATGCTCAGTAGCCGACTTGTTTGTACTCAATACTATCGAGTTCTGGACAGGCGACAAGGTGGTAGCCAACGTGGGCAAGACCAAGAACGTAACCGGCAAGGACGGCAGACTCTATGCCATCAAGACCTTGAAGAACGGTTACGAGATTACCGACCCAGAAGGCGAGAAATCATACTTTGTATTCGACAAGAAGAACAAGAGCTGGTCATACAGCAAGGATGGCGACATCCGTGAGCTCTTCAGTTTCAACGAGGATGGCAGCATCCAGGCTTGCCTGCCTAGCGGCGAGAAGATGAACGTTTCTGCCGATGAATATGGTCTCTACCAGGTTCGCATGGCAATGAACGGCGGCTTGTACTTCGCTATGAACAAGTAATATCACATCAAAAATCAAATAGTAGCCCTTAAGGAATCAATTTGTTTTCCTTAAGGGTTTTTTATTGAACTTTAGCCAGCATTTATAATAAATCGCCCGTTTCTGCGTTTAATAAGGTATGAAACAGAGAATCATCATTTTTACAATATGCCTGCTTGCCACCCTGAAGATGATGGCACAGGAATTTACGCTGCAAGGTAGAGTCATGGACGATGACAACAACCCTGTGGAACTCGTTACCGTATCGGTATTGAGCCAGGGGAAGGTGGCTTTCACTTCCCTGAAGGGAGAGTTCAGCATGAGGCTACACTCGGCTGACAGCGTGGCAGTTAAATTCTCCATGATTGGATACAAGTCGAAAACGAGAGTTCTGCGACGCCCGCGCGGCAAGCAGACCCTGCAGATAGTGCTCCATGCCGATGCCACCATGCTCGGCGAGGTGAACGTAACAGGCGAGAAAATCCAGACCGACCAGACCCAGGAAATCAAGATCAAGGATATCAAGATGGCTCCTTCGGCTAGCGGAAACACCGTGGAGGGTATCATCCAGCAACAGGCAGGCGTAAGTACCCACAGCGAACTTTCTTCGCAATACAACGTACGTGGCGGTGCCTTCGACGAAAACTCCGTATATATAAATAATGTGGAAGTATATCGTCCGTTCCTCGTCAGAAGCGGTCAGCAGGAAGGGCTCTCTGTCATCAACCCTTACATGGTTGATAAAATTGGCTTCTCCACCGGAGGCTATGGGGCGAAATATGGCGACAAGATGAGTTCGGCACTCGATATCACCTACAAGACCCTGAAGGCGAAGGGCAAGAAACCGGTGGTGGAAGGAAGCGCAGCAGCCAGTCTGCTGGGAGCCGATGCCTACGTGGGGCTGGGAACCCAGAAACTGTCATGGCTCAACAGCGTAAGATACAAGACCACATCCTATCTCCTGGGCACCATGGAGACCAAGGGCGAGTATAAACCAAACTATCTCGACTACCAGACTTATCTGAGCTATCAGCCCAACAAGCGCTGGAAACTGGACTTCATCGGATACATCTCGGATAATCATTACAACTTCGAGCCATCCGACCGCGAGACCACTTTCGGAACGATGGAAAACGTGAAGAGTTTCAAGGTGTTCTTCGACGGACAGGAGAAAGACCGATTCCTCACCTACTTCGGAACCCTCGGCATTACCCGCAACATCACAGACAACACTAGCATCTCGCTGCTGGGTAGTGCATTCTACACCAAGGAGCAGGAGAAATATGATATTCAGGGACAATATTGGCTCGATCAGACCGAAACTTCGGAGAACCTGGGTGTAGGAACCTATTTTGAACATGCCCGCAACTATCTCTCAGCCCGAGTGACGAGCGGCAAGCTGATGCTGAAGCACAAGGCAAAAAAGCATGATTTGGAGGCAGCCATCACCTTCAAGCGAGAGCATATCGAAGAGAACTCCATCGAATACGAGATGAGAGATTCCGCAGGATACAGCATTCCGCACAACGGCAAGGACCTCTACATGGTTTATTCGATGAAGGCCAGAAACGAGCTGAATGCCAACCGTATAGAGACCTACATTCAAGACACCTACCGCTTTGCGAGTGGCGCAGCCGACAGCACGGGACATGGTCAGACCCATTACACCCTGAACTATGGTGTGCGCATGAGCCACTGGAACTTCAATCAGGAAACCATCTTCAGTCCTCGTATCTCCCTCGCCATCATTCCGGCTTACCACGAGAACACCACGCTCCGCTTTGCGGCAGGCCTCTACTATCAGGCTCCATTCTTCAAGGAACTGAGAGATACATCCACCGTCAACGGCATCACCGTGGCAACGCTCAACCAGAAGATCAAGAGTCAGCGAAGCATCCACTTCATTGCCGGCTACGACCATCGCTTCTCGCTGAACAACCAGCGATATAAGTTCTCGGCTGAGGCATATTACAAGGCTTTGAACAACCTGGTGCCTTACTCCGTGAGCAACGTGAAGGTGATTTACTATGGTCAGAACGAGTGTAGCGGCCATGCGGCAGGCATGGACTTCAAGCTCTATGGCGAGTTTGTACCGGGCACAGATTCCTGGATCAGTCTCTCGCTGATGAATACGAAGATGAAGCTCAATGGCAAGAGCATCCCATTGCCTACCGACCAGCGATATGCGGTGAATCTCTATTTCACCGACTATTTCCCAGGAAGCAAGAAATGGCAGATGTCGCTGAAGCTCGCCTTCGCCGACGGTTTGCCTTTTGCAGCTCCACATAGAGAATTGGAAACCAACAGTTTCCGTGCTTCAGCCTATCGCCGTGCCGATATCGGAATGAGCTATCATCTGCTCGACAACAAGCACCACGAGAAGAAGACGTTCCTCAAGAGCGTGATGCTCGGTGTGGATTGCCTCAACCTCTTCGGCATCGACAATGTGAACAGCTACTACTGGGTAACGGATGTAACCAATCAGCAGTATGCCGTGCCTAATTACTTAACGGGCCGACAGCTCAATGCACGAGTACTGATAGAATTCTGATAAGTAAGGAGTCAGAAACTGAGAGTGCATAGCCAGAAACTGAGAGCACATAGCTGAAAGCCGGGAGATTTAGAACCCGAAAATAGTGATTTTTCACATTATTCTAAATATTTAACCGTAGATAGTTCGCTATCTGCGGTTTTTTTCGTATCTTTGCGCCCGAATTATACGATGACGGTTCGTCCGCTCATCCCATGGATTCAGGAAACCATTCTATAAAGAATAAAGAAATAATACATAATAATCAATTATGAGCAAACAAGTAGAAAAGATTAAGGAGCTGATCGCAAAGCGCGAACAGGCTCGTCTTGGCGGTGG
>ERZ1023886.90-NODE-90-length-40292-cov-45.160002_pt1 | contig 40292 bp, 33 predicted proteins | sample MGYA00380395_ERZ1023886 | MGnify/ENA primary metagenome ERZ1023886 (study PRJEB33179, sample SAMN07449002) | human gut metagenome | biome: Human-gut; feature: Human associated habitat; material: Faeces | host: Homo sapiens | place: India: Bhopal | collected... | reverse complement strand
TGGGCCTCGACACATCCATGGTGGTGGTAGAACGTGTTCCGCTCATCATCAACCAGCGCAACAGAAGCATCAGACGCATTGCGCAGATTGTTGAAGAATAAAAAGAAGAGGAAAAGTTTTGTATAATTCAGATTTTTTTTCTACCTTTGCAGCAACATCGCCCTGCTTGAATAGCATGAGATGATGCAAAAATATAGACAATATATATTATATACAATAAATATATTCAGAAATGATCAAGATACGCTGCGTGGTAGAAAGGATTACCTACCAGAACCAGGAAAACGGATATTCCGTGATGAAAGTCAAGGTGAAAGGATATTCCGACCTGGTTACCCTGGTGGGAAACCTGCTGGATGTTCCAGTGGGGGCGGTATTGTTGTGCAATGGCGAATGGAAGATGGACAAGCGATACGGACAGCAGTTTGCCTGCGAAACCTGGGAAGAGGTAATGCCCGCCACGGCGTATGGAATAGAAAAATATCTGGGCAGCGGACTGGTGAAAGGCATCGGTCCGAAGTACGCTCACCTGATAGTGGAGAGGTTCGGAACCGAAACCATCGAGGTGATTGAAGACGACATAGAACGACTCTACGAAGTGCCAGGAATCGGCAAAAAACGTGTAGAGAAAATACGCGACAGTTGGGAAAAGCAGAAAGACATCAAGAACGTAATGATCTTCCTGCAGCAGTATGGAGTAAGCACAGCCTATGCCGCCAAAATCTACCGGCAGTATGGCAAGGATAGCATCGACAATGTGAAGGAGAATCCCTATCGACTTGCCGACGACATCTGGGGCATCGGTTTCAAGACTGCCGACAGCATAGCCAGCAAGATGGGTTACGAGAAAAACGACCTGAGACGCTGCAAGAGCGGCATTAACTACACTTTAAACGAACTATCCAACGAAGGCCATGTATATGCTGTAGAAGAGCAGCTTATAGAAGCCGCCAAGAAACTGCTCGAAGCAGACGGAGAGCCGATCATGCAAGCCATCACAGAGATGATAGCCTCCGAAAATCTCATCCGTGAGAACGAAGCCATCTATCTGCCACCCTTCTATTATTCAGAACGGGGAACGGCGAAGAAAATGCTCGCCCTGATGCAGGGCCAGAGCCCTACCCTCTTCAATATGCAGGCCGATATCAAGGCGATGGAAAAGGCTTCGGGCATCAAGTATGACGAGGTGCAGATTGCCGCCATAGAGCAGGCAGTGCGCTCTAAGGTGATGGTGCTCACGGGTGGTCCAGGAACAGGAAAAACCACGACAACACAAGGAATCATCACCGCCTACAAGACGGCAGGAATGAAGATTCTGCTGGCGGCTCCTACGGGCAGAGCTTCCAAGCGAATGAGCGAGGCAACGGGCATGGAAGCCAAGACCATCCACCGCCTGCTGGAGTTCAATCCGCAGGACGGATACAAGCGCAACGAGGAGAACCCGCTGGAGGGCGATGCGCTGATAGTAGATGAGTGTTCGATGATAGACATCATTCTGATGTATAATCTGATGAAGGCAATTCCGGAGCACATGCGCCTGGTGCTGGTGGGCGATATAGACCAGTTGCCGAGTGTGGGAGCCGGAAACGTTTTGCGCGACATCATCGACTCTGGGAAAATTCCGGTAGTCCGCCTCACCCGCATCTTCAGACAGGCGCAGTCGAGCCGAATCGTGATGAGTGCCCATGCCATCAACCAGGGATATTATCCTGACACGAGCAATGGCAAACAGACCGACTTTTTCTTTATCAAGAACGAAGACCCGGAGCAGGTGGCTGCGGAAATCGTGAATCTTGTAAAATACCGTCTGCCCAAGGCCTACAATCAGCCCCTGAGCAATATCCAGGTGCTCACGCCGATGCAGCGCAGCGTGGTGGGTGCTGCCCATCTGAACATGATGCTGCAGCAGGCGCTCAACCCATCTACCCTCGGTATCAGCCGTGGCGGAACCACCTACAAACAGGGCGACCGGGTAATGCAGATAAGGAATAATTACGACAAGAACGTATTCAACGGCGACATCGGAACCGTGGAGAAGGTAAATATGGAAGACCGCACCATCTCCGTTTTTTTCGAAGACCATCTGGTAGAATACGAGGCCACGGAGCTGGATGAGCTTACCTTGGCCTATGCCACCACCATCCACAAGAGTCAGGGCTCGGAATACCCCGTCGTGGTCATCCCCGTACTGATGACCCATTTCGTGATGCTCCAGCGCAACCTTATCTATACGGGCATTACGAGAACCAAGAAAATCTGCGTGCTGATAGGCCAGCCCAAAGCCCTCGCCTATGCGATAAGAAATCTGACGGTGAGCAACAGGAACACGAAGCTGAAAGAAAGATTGCGTGGGGAGATAGAGGCAAAGCCGCTTGCTGTGCCAGGAAGCCAGCCGTATGTTGTGCCTGAGAATCAGCCAATGATGGCAGCAGAACCGGAAATTAAAAGACAAGAATAAAACGAGAAACAAATAATGGAAAATAAAATTACAACAATGGAACGGGGAATGCAGCGACGCACAGAGCTGCTCCTGGGTAAGGATAATCTGGAAAAGATACAATCGGCACGCGTGCTCATCTTCGGCATCGGAGGTGTGGGATCATGGTGCGCCGAGGGACTAGTAAGAAGCGGCGTGCGCAACATCACCATCGTGGACAGCGACCGAGTGTGCGTTACCAACTGCAACCGCCAGCTGATGGCCACAAGCCGAACCATCGGCGAGGTGAAGGTAGATGCGCTGCGCAACCGACTGCTGGAAATCAACCCGGATGCCAATATCACCGCCTATCAGAAAATCTATCAGGCAGAAACAGCCGACGAGTTCCACATGGAGGAATACGACTTCATCATCGATGCCATCGACTCGCTGAAGGACAAGGCAGATCTCATTCTGCGTGCCACCGCCCTGCCCAAGCACATCACCTTCGTATCATCCATGGGTGCCGCCCTGCGCCGCGACCCCTTCATGATCAGGAAGGCTGAATTCTGGAAGGTAGACGGCGACCCGCTGGCAAGAGCCCTGCGCAAGAAATTCAAGAAGAACAAGACGTTTCCTCGCCGCAAATTCCTGTGCGTATACAGTGAGGAAAAGCCGATGCAGAACCTGGGGGTGAACAAGGCCTGCGGCACGGACGATTGCATCTGCTCAAAAGCCAAGTTGCTGAGCGGCGAGCGAGGCACGGATAGTGCCATATATGATGCTCCTGGCGACCAGCGACTTGTGGAGCACGATTGGAACTCAACGAAGGCGCAGATCAATGGTTCTCTCTGCCACATCACCGCCTCTTTCGGCATGGCAATAGCGGGAATCGTGATTAATCACATCATTGAGTGATAGCATGTATAAAGGATTTGCAAAAAACACGCCCCCAGCCTACTTTCCTAAGCGGGCTGGGGGCCTTTCTGATTGGTTCACATTCTTTATCTGTCAATTTCAGCACGGATGAATTTTCCGTTATTGCTGTAATACAGGTCTAAGCCAGGGATATCGATTTCGTATCCTCCCGTTTCTTTCTCTATCTTATATGGTTGCTGCGAAGGATAGCGCTGTGCAATATCGGCAGCGATAGCATCCGGGATGATGCCGGCAGGCAATGTGGAGTATTTGCAGTCCACGCTTTTCCATTCTCCCTTATTGTTGAAATCAATTTTGGTTCCGTCGCTCAGCAACACTTCATATTCCCACTTTCCGTGATCCTTCTCCTTCTCTACATGGGAATAGGTTGCAGAAGGGAAATACTGCTTTACAAACTGCTGTGCCTGTACTGGCAACTCAGCATAACCTATCTCTTTCTCATCGCTGCTGTGGCAAGCTACTGCTACCATTGCAAAAACAATCGACAAAACTGTCGCTAAAAAAGTTCTCTTCATGTCGTTTCAATTTAAATTTCAGAGTTACTACTATAATTATTTATCACTTATTATCATACACTATTGTATTACCCATATATTGACATATACGGGGTTGTTTTACTTGCTACAAATATACTACAATATTTTTAAATTACAAAACTTAAATGCTTATTTTATAGAGTTTTAACTATTTTCTCTGTAATTTTTCCACAGTGTATTAATTACGGAAACACTTTTTGTGAAAAGTACAAAAACATTTGCGGTCTGGCCACAGTAGACGTTACTTATATTATCCTGTGAAGAAGCCCCCAGCCTACTTTCTCAAGCGGGCTGGGGGCTTATACTTTCCTGGGATTTTGCCTTGCGGCAGATTCCGGGAAAATATTTATAATTCTACTGAAGTTTCGCAAGTAGCATCCTACCGTCCCCGAAGGGGGCGAACTCCCAATAACCGCAGGTGGAATGACCGAAGGGAATGGAACCTGCGGATAGTGACAGATACTCTCTTACCGTCCCCGAAGGGGGCGAACAGGAGCAAGACTGGATGCGGTTCGCCCCCTTTGGGGACGCTTTCTCCCTACTATTGGTTGTCCGCAGGTTCCATGACCTTCGGTCATTCCACCAGCGGTTATTCACATTCGCCCCCGTTGGGGACGCAGGGGTATCTGGTGCAGCTGGAAGTTCTAAGGTCGAAATAACGCTGTAATTACCTTAAATTATTCTAAAATACAAAATTATAGAACCAAAAACTATCGATTTTCAAAATTTATATCTATCTTTGCACTTAGAAATTAAAATCGGAAAATCATGAGAATTATTTCGCATAGAAAACTAAAAGAGTTTTATGAATCCCCAGGACGAGAAGACTCTAAAGTTGCCCTTGAAAGGTGGTACCAAATAGCAGAAGATGCAGAATGGCATAACTTTTCAGATATTAGAGCAGACTTCCCTGATGCCGATTACGTAGGTAATCAACATTACGTATTCAACATCCGAGGAAACAACTATAGATTAGTAGTTGTCATAAAATTCACTATAGGCCGACTTTTTATAAGATTTGTCGGAACACATGGTGAATACGACAAAATTGACTGTACCAACATTTAACATTAAGAATTATGGAAAAAATAACAAAAGAACAATATGAGTTTGCACTCAACAGAATAGAAGAGCTTTTACCATTGGTAACGGATGAAACTCCTGCTAATGATAAAAATGCCATTGAACTGACATTAATGTCAGATATTGTAGAATCATACGAAAAGAGACATTTTCCTATAGGAAAGCCTTCTGTATCCGAACTCATTGAACTTTCACTGAGTGAAAAAGAAATGACCCAAAAGCAATTAGCAACAGAAATCGGAATAAGCCCTTCCCGAATTAACGATTATATTACAGGGCGTTCGGAACCGACATTAAAAATTGCAAGATTGCTTTGCAAGGTACTTAACATTACTCCTGCAGCTATGTTGCAATACTAAGCAAATTGTTTTTAGCTTAAAAGAAGCCCCCAGCCTACTTTCTCAAGCGGGCTGGGGGCTTATACTTTCCTGGGATTTTGCCTTGCGGCAGATTCCGGGAAAATATTTATAATTCTACTGAAGTTTCGCAAGTAGCATCCTACCGTCCCCGAAGGGGGCGAACTCCCAATAACCGCAGGTGGAATGACCGAAGGGAATGGAACCTGCGGAAAGCAGAACACCACACCCACTACCGTCCCCGAAGGGGGCGAACAATAGAAAATCAAGCTCCTATATCCAAAAAATATTAAAACTAAAAGAAATCTTTGCTGGTATCATATAATATATATATCTTTGCGTGAACTAAACAAGAAAGCTTATGAGCTACAGACAATTATTCTATCACATCGTGATAAGACCCAAAAACAGCGAACCCGTAATAGTACAAGATTACGAGGAAGCATTATATCGCTACATCTGGGGATTCATCAAAGATAAGAGCGCAGTACTTTATCGAATTGGGGGTATGCCCGATCATATCCACATGTTTGTTTCATTGCCAGCAACACTGTCTGTTGCCGACTTTATGAGAGACCTCAAAACTGCTTCCAACAAATTTCTGCAAGAAGAAAAGGAAAAGTTTCCTCATTTCAAGGGCTGGGCAAAATCTTATTGCGCCCTAACCTATTCTATCAACGAAAAAGACAAAATCGTGAATTACATCAAATCTCAAAAAGAACATCATAAGAAGGTATCATTTCGAGATGAATATCTTGCCTTGCTCCAAGCCAATGGCATAACAATAGATTTCAACTACTTTCTGAAAGACTGATTCATCACATCAGTTTCCTCCGTCCCTGAACGAAGGGGGCGAATGTGAATAACCGCTGGAGGAATGACGACCGAAGGGAATGGAACCTGCGGATAGTGACAGATACTCTCTTACCGTCCCCGAAGGGGGCGAACAGGAGCAAGACTGGATGCGGTTCGCCCCCTTTGGGGACGCTTTCTCCCTACTATTGGTTGTCCGCAGGTTCCATGACCTTCGGTCATTCCACCAGCGGTTATTGAAAGTTGGCCCCCTTCGGGGACCGGAGGTTACTTGCGAAACTTGATTTTTTATACGATATTTGCATCTAGAAAAATCTTTTCATCAGCCTTATATGATGATATAATGCGTAATGGAATAGCTGTATAAATAAAACAACAGCCCCCAGCCTAATTTTTCAAGCGGGCTGGGGGCTTATACTTTCCTGGGATTTTGCCTTGCAGCAGATTCCGGGAAAATATTTATAATGCATAAAGTCCCCTTGAGAGGGAATAACATTTAATACTATGTTTTTCCCTTTCAAGGGGACTTTATTGAAAAATTACCGGAATTAAAGAGCTACACGATTTCTTGAAAACTTATCAAAGAACGATCGAAAACTACCTTTATTCTGACTTTGATTCAAATCCTCTTCGTAGGCAGACTGCAAGGAAAGCCAGAAAGAAGCAGGAATGCCTAAAGCTTTATCTAAAGAGTTAGCAATCTCAGAACTTAAAATAAGTTTTCCATTCAACAGCTCTTCCAATGTCAATTTATCAAGACCTATTTTTTCAGCAAAAACTTCTACTGGAAGACTGCGAGCCTCCAGTTCATCCTTTAATATACTACCTGGACTAACAGGTGTAAATGGACGAGAATTGATGTTATTTTTTATTTCCATAATGAGAATCGTCTAATTTTAATAACTTAATTCCTCGAAGTTTTCATCGTCATATTCAATTTTCATTGTTTATATATTTTTCTGCAAATATACGACGAAAATATTAAACTACCAAGACTTTTCGTGATTTTAACATTAACAAGAAGCCCCCAGCCTACTTTCTCAAGCGGGCTGGGGGCTTATACTTTTATACGAAGGTAAAAAACATTCAGGCGGCTTCCGTTTACGCCGCATCCACGAAATCGGGGGAATGGGAGATCTTCACCACGATGGGGCGATGGCGGACCAGCTGCATGCGGAGACGGGGCAGAAGCTGATCGTAATGCTCCTGACTGCGGATGAGGAAGCCCAGATGAAGGCACTCGCCCACGATGATGCAACGGCGGCGCCAGCCATGAATGCCATTCCCCATCGACAGAAAAACCTTCCTGTTTTTCTCCTCCGGAGCACAATCTGATTTCTGCTCCAAACCGCTGCCTATATCCTCCTTTCCACTATATATATAATAAGGTAAGGACGATGCCTTGTTGCGGCACATGACATACTCCCCCTCCGGCAGACTGCCTGCATCCTGCTCCAAGGTATCGCAAACGTGCTGACCATCTATCAGCAACCTGCCACTCACGGCATGATGATATCTACCAAAACGAATGATTTTAATCTCCATGATTCTACACTTTTAATTGTTTTCAGTACGAATGAAATATTTAGCCTTAAGGGTAAATATATTTAGCCTTAAGGGAAAATATTTTTTGCCTTAAGGATAAATATTCTTAGCCTTCAAGAAAGGGGGAATCACACCCCGTCGGGCTCACCCAGATAGTAGAAGATGTAATCCACCATCTTGGGCGAGAAATCATGAACCGATGGCGTGTAGCCCAGTTCCAGCAGTTTGGCATAAAGCGGATGACATCCCTTTACCCAATCCATGAACTTATCCCTTGCCGCATGCCCATTCTGCTTGCTGTGGGGAAAGTAGAGATGAGCAAGCTCCTGCTTGCCCATCATTCTACGTTCTACGAAATGTTGTTTTGTAACACTCATCTAGTTTAAGTTTTTAGTTATTGATTCTGTTCTGATGGCAAAGTTACATAAAAATTCCGTTACTTGTATCAAAAAGATACATTCTTTAAGATTTTCATTTCAGATGTAACAGTGGCTGGAGCGTGGTGGCATCGAAGCATGGGCATGCTTTCTGCACGCCTGGCAGGTCGCGATGGCCCAGCACCTTGTGGATGGTGGGAAACTGCTGCTTCAGTTGCACGATGAGTTTCGCCATCGCCTTCTTCTGCTCCTCGGTGCGGGTGTCGGCTATCTGTCCCTGCTCGTCGAGTCCGCCCTCGTAGCAGATGCCGATGCTGTGGGCATTGTGCCCCTTGGCATGTGCGCCCATTCTCTCCAGAGGTCGGGTGGTCTCCACTCTGCCACTTCTGGTGATGTAGAAGTGGTAGCCGATGTAGCGCCAGTGGTTCACCTCCACATGGTCGTGAAAGAGTTGCTGCACTGGGTAAGGTTGGTTGCAGCGAGTAGCGCTGCAGTGAACCACAATCATTGTAATCAATCTAGCCATAATCTTGCATTTTAAAGTTAATAATCTACGATGTCCATTGATTTGAACACTGCAAAGTTACAAAATCCTTTTTTGTAGTACTGACGCTATGCGGCGTTTTGCGTCGATTTCCTCAAGAGTGGCTTGTTTTTTACGTTTCCTTAACTGGTTGCTTTTGATAAGAGAGTTGAAGATTTTCCTAAGCTGGTTACATCTGATAAGAGAAATTTATGGATAGTTACCCCGGATAAGAAAAGCGGGAAAAGTATTACCTGCCGACAGTGGAAACCCTTACCTTTGATCAGATTCCCGGGAGGGACTGTTACATCTGATATGAGGCAAAAAATATATCTACCTATCAATCAGATGGTTATCTGCGAAAATTGCGCTTCTAGAATTATGATTATATGATATATAGAGAAAAGAGAGAGAAAGATGGTCATGACGGTTTCGAAGTTTTTTTCGGTAAAAATGAAAAAAAAACTGGTAAAAACTTGTTTGTTTCAAAATAAATATTTATCTTTGCAGCGCACTTTGGTTGTAAAAGACCATTGGCAGACATAGGGCAGGCTAGCAATAGGCTGCCAACGCATCAGAATATATCTGAATTTGAAGCTTAAGTCTCTAGTTAAGGTATGGCGAAGAATCCTTTTCTAGGGAAATTCCAAATCCAAGTTCAGACTGGAATTCTCGTGCGCATTCACATGATAAGTCATGGGGGTGTGACAAGCGAAGATTTCTGGTCTGATTCGACAAGATTTGGAAATAGTACCAGAAAACTTCGCCAAAAATAATTCTGGCATCTAACAGCTTTAGTCGCATCCCTCCATGATTTTTTTCATTGCCACCCCCACTTTATAAAATCCTAAAAACATTGAGGACAATGAAAAGAATAAACAACAATTTTACACTTACCGAAGCCACCGAGCTTGGTACTCATTGCGCCCTGCACCACAGCTACAGCCCGCAAGAACAGAAGTATCTGTTCAGACTTGATGTGTTTGACCAGAAGGAGATTAAGCTGGCTATCAGCCAGAAGGCTCACCATGGTGAAATGGATTTCAGCGCTTTTGAGCGCATTGACAACATGCTGCGCCTGGAAGTTCCTTACAAGGCATTGGAGCCTTGCAAGTCGCATTACCGCAACCTGGAGAAGGCGTTGAAGGACATCGGCAAGAAGCCGGTGGGCATCCCTTATACCGACTCTTCGGGTTCCTCTACTACCCTGTGTTACAGGGAGTTTACCTATCTTCTGCGCTACGTAAGGGATCACAAGGTGGGTCAGGAGAAGAGAGTTATTCTGGAGATGCCGATAGAGGTGGCGAAGTATTATTTCGCATTGGATTTGGGTTATTTCAAGGTGTTGCCTCAGGTTTATGAGTCGTTCCGCCACCAGTCGGCCCGCTGCCTTTATCTTCTGAGCGAGAGTCGTCTGAAGCAGGGTTACGTGAAGTTTCGTCCTGCCGAGATTCTGTCTCTGCTCACCAGCAATACGGTGTATCGAGGCACGGGAAATCTGGAGTATTTCCAGTTGTCCGTGGCTGAAGAGGAGATTAAGAATGCTTACAATTATAATCTTCTTGATTACATTGTTATTCATACGATAGCCACCTGCCGCAACCAGGTGGTGGGAACTTATGGGAGTCTTGTGATATTTGAAATCAAGTTTCGAAACGAGGATGAGAATGCGCTGAAGCCGGCAGACAGGGAGGAGTTGTCATCAATGAGATTAGGTCTTTGGAGTACGCTTATCTTTGATCCCTGGAATGTAAACCGCCATGTGGCAGAGGACTTGGTCGACCGCCTCACCTTGGAAGACAGGGAGGCCGTGAGACAGTGTTTCATCGCAGCCTATGAGGCGAAGTCGGACCATGGGTTGACGAATCCTGCGGGTTATATCGTGAAAAGTCTGGATAAGATATTGAAGAAGAAGAACTAATCTACGCTTGATATTCATGTTTTTCTGATGAAGTGGCGAACATTCCTTGTTTTTGGGCTCCAAATTTTGTATCTTTGCATTGTCGTTGAAACACAACGGCTTGCAGAGATACAAACAAAGGATCTGCAATTTTATTGAACTAAAAACTTAAAATGTTATGGGAATTAATGTAAAAGCAGTGGAGCGCAAGATCGCTTATTTGAGTAAGGAGAAGGATGTGTACATGTACGTGATGCAGCCTATGTTCTACAACAAGCTCACCCCGGAGAAGGTGATTCAGGAGGCTGCCATCCGTGGCGGACTCACCACCGCCGTGATGAAGGTGGCCTACTCTGCCTTGAGCGAGGTGCTGAAGGCATGGGCCACAGAGGGTCACTCGGTGGCTATCCCGGGTCTGGGCACCATGCGTTTCGGTCTGCGTGCCGATGCGGTGAAGTCGGTGGATGAGGTGAGCAGCAAGCTCATCACCCTGCGCCGCGTGATTTTCACCCCTAGTGTGGAGATTAAGCAGGAGCTTGCCAACACGAGCATCAGCATCACCTGCTACGACCGCAACGGCAAGATTGTGAAGAACGTATCTTCCAAGGATTCGAATGATGTGGAGGATACTGAGGGCGACGGTAAGGAGAACGGCGGCACTACTGGTGACACAGCTGGCGGCACTACTGGCGGCAACACCGGGGAGACCACTGGCGGCGGTTCGCAGACCGGCAAGGACGAGGGTAATGGCGACTCTGCGGATGTAACCATCTAGAAGACAGCCCCCCAGAGAGCGGGGGCTCCTCTCTCCTGTTCTATTCACGTAATTATCAATCACTAAACGGAAAAGCCTATGTCGAAAGAAAACTGGAAACTTGTACTTAAGGTTTTGATTTCGCTTCTCACAGCCATCGGTGCCACGCTGGGCGTAACGAGCTGCATGTGAAACGGATAGATGGATTGCAGAAAAAAAGGTGGACTGGTCGTTATGACTAATCCACCTTTTTTCGTGATTCCGTTGGGGTTCGAACCCAAGACCCACAGCTTAGAAGGCTGTTGCTCTAATCCAACTGAGCTACGGAACCATCCTTGCTAATTTTGTTAAGCGAGTGCAAAGGTACTGCTTTTTTTTGAAACTACCAAATTTTTCGGAAACTTTTTTCTAGAAAAATATCTGAATCTAGTTTTACTTGTTACTTACGGTCCCCGAAGGGGGCCAACTCTCAATAACCGCAGGTGGAATGACCGAAGGGAATGAAACCTGCGGACAAGTATCGAGAGAGAATGCGTCCCCAAGGGGGGGGCGAACAATACCTATCTTACTCCTGTTCGCCCCCTTCGGGGACGGAATTACCAAGATATCTAACGATTGTTCTTTGGAATTACCAAAGCTCCAAACGGTTGTTCTTTGGAATGAACATCTTGTCGCCCTGCTTTACGCCGAATGCCTCGTACCAGGCATCGATGTGAGGGAGAGCACCGTTAACACGCCACTTGCCAAGGGCATGAGGATCGTTCTTCACACGGTTGCGAATCTCCTTTTCGGTGATGTTCTGACCCCAAACGCCGGCATAGGCAAGGAAGAAACGCTGGTCGGCTGTGAAACCGTCCTTGTTCTTCAATGGCTTCTTGGCTGTGGCATTCTTGAAGGCATTGAAGGCTACCATCAAACCACCGTGGTCGGCAAGGTTCTCACCCAGGGTGAAACGGCCGTTGGCATTCAGATCAGGCAATACCTTGATGTTGCTGAAGAAATCAGCATACATATCCGCACGCTTGTTGAAACCCTCAGCATCAGCTGGAGTCCACCAATCCTTCAGGTTACCGCTGGCATCATATTGGCGACCCTGATCGTCGAAGCCGTGGGTCATCTCATGACCGATTACCACACCGATGGCACCATAGTTGAATGCCTCGTCGGCCTTGGCATCAAAGAATGGATACTGAAGAATACCGGCTGGGAAGCAGATTTCATTGGTGGTTGGGTTGTAATATGCATTCACAGTCTGAGGAGTCATGAACCACTCGTCTCTGTTGACTGGCTTACCAGCCTTCTCAGCAATCTCCTTATTGTTGCGGAACTGACGGCAAGCCATCACGTTCTCATAGAAACTCTTGGATGGGTCGATGGTAAGCTTGCTATAGTCTGTCCACTGGTTAGGATAACCAATCTTGACATAGAACTTATCGAGCTTATTGTGGGCAGCAGCCTTGGTCTCAGCACTCATCCACTCCTGAGCGTCGATACGCTGACCGAGACTCACCTGGAGATTCTTGACCAAAGTCTCCATCATCTTCTTGGATGACTCTGGGAAGAACTTCTTACAGTAGATTCTGCCGAGTGCCTCACCCATCTGAGCATCTACCTGAGAGGTAGCACGCTTCCACAATGGATGGTCTTCCTTTCTGCCACTCATGGTCTTGCCGAAGAAATCGAAGTTTGCCTCACGGATCTCATCGGTGAGATAAGCAGAAGAACTGCCGATAACACTCCACTCCATCAAAGTCTTCAAGGTCTCAGCATCCTCTGCAGCAGTAATCTTGTCGTAACCAGCCATGAATGCAGGCTGACCTACAATCATCTGCTGGATATATTCGCTCTTGATGCCCTCGCCGTTAGCCAATGCTTCGAGAGGGATGTTTGGATAATTCTCCTTAAACTGCTTCAGGCTCATCTTATTGTAGTTAGCCTGTGGGTCACGGAGTTCGGTACGGCTCTTGGAGATAGTAGCAAGACTGGTCTCGTGGAGGAATACCTTCTGTGCCTTCTTGGCAGCATCAGCAGCAGAGAAGCCATAGAGCTGGAACATCTTTGCCACGTAAGTCTTGAATGCCTCGCGGATAGCTACGGTAGCAGCATCGTTGTTGAGGTAATAATCCTTGGAACCGAGAGTCAAGCCACCCTGCATCACATTGTAGATGTTCATGGTAACGTTCTTCTCATCAGCACCGAAACCTGTATCGAAACCTACGCCCAAACCCTGCATGGCATACTTCACCTGCAAGTTCTGGAGCTCAGCCTTAGTCTTGGCAGCAGCAATCTCGTCGAGGAGAGGCTTTACAGGAGCAATGCCCTCCTTATTGCGGCGATCGATATCGAGCGCCAACTTATAGAAGTCGGAAAGCTTCTGCTCGATGGTTCCCTTCTTGTAGGTTTTCTTCTTGAGCTCATCAAGGATAGAGTTGATACGCTTGTTGCTGTTCTCAGCCAACTGATCGAAACTACCATATCGGCTGTAGGCAGCAGGCAGTGGGTGGCTCTTCTGCCATCCGCCTGTGGCAAACTGGTAGAAATCATCAGCCGGCTTGGCTGTCTTGTCAAGATTGCTCATGACAAGTCCCGATTTGTTCTGAGCGTCAGCTGCCAAAGGCATGGCAGCAAGCATCATCATCGGAAGAATAAACTTCATTTTCATTTTCTCGTTATTTTATTGATTTAATTATGAATTCTTCACTTCCTCCAGTTCTTCTGAGAGAATCATCCAGCGGTCGTTTTCCTCATCGAGGGTCTTCATCAGATTGGTGTATTCCGTAACCAGCTCCATGTTGGTGGCGTTTTCCGGCTTCATCAGCAGGGCATCAATTTCAGCCTTTCTGGCTTCCAACTTCTCAATCTTCGCCTCGCATTCCTTCACTGCTTTTTCAGCCTTGCGAATCTTCTTCTGCTGCTCCTTGTGCTCGGCATAACTGATTTTGCCGGAAGATGCATCGGAAGAGGAAGAGGATGATGAGGCGGATGATGAGGATGAACCCGAAGAGGATGAACCTGATGAAGCGGATGAACCCGATGGAGATCCGGCTGATGCCATGCCCTTGCCACCCTGATTGGCGAGTGCCTGGTTGATGCTCTCGGCATTGTGGGCACGCAGGTAATCGTAAATGCCGCCCAGGTGCTCACGAACCTTGCCGCCACCAAACTCATATACCTTATCTACCAGGCCATCGAGGAACTCACGGTCGTGGCTCACGATGATGGCAGTGCCGTCGAATGCCTTGATAGCTTCCTTCAATACATCCTTCGACTGCATATCCAGGTGGTTGGTAGGCTCATCGAGAATGAGCAGATTCACCGGCTCCAACAGCAGCTTGATCATCGCCAATCGGCTGCGCTCGCCACCGCTCAGCACCTTGACATACTTTTCTGATGTCTCGCCGCCAAACATGAAGGCACCCAGCAGGTCGTTTACCTTGAGTCGCATCTCGCCCGTAGCCACATTGTCAATGGTCTGGAAGATGGTAAGGTTCTCATCCAGCAGCTGCGCCTGGTTCTGGGCAAAGTAGCCTATCTGAACATTATGTCCTATCTTCAGATTGCCCGTAAACGGAATCTCGCCCATGATACATTTCACCAGGGTAGACTTACCCTCGCCGTTCTTGCCCACGAACGCCACCTTCTCGCCACGCTTGATGGTGAGGTTCACGTGGTCGAACACGGTATGCGAGCCGTAATCCTTGCGCACCTCATCGCAGATAACCGGATAGTCGCCGCTTCTGAGGCAAGGAGGGAACTTGAGATGCATCTGCTTGTTGTCCACCTCATCCACCTCGATAGGAACGATTTTCTCCAACTGCTTGATGCGGCTCTGCACCTGCACAGCCTTGGTTGGCTTATAGCGGAATCGCTCTATAAAGTCCTTGATATCAGCTATTTCCTTCTGCTGGTTCTCGTAGGCACGCAACTGCTGTTCACGGCGCTCGGCACGCAGCACAATGTACTCATCATATTTCACCCTGTAATCCTCTACCCTGCCGCAGGTAATCTCCAGCGTGCGATTGGTTACATTATTAATAAAGGCACGGTCGTGACTTACCAGCACCACAGCCTTGGCACTCTGCGCCAGAAACTGCTCCAGCCACTGGATACTCTCGATGTCGAGGTGGTTGGTAGGCTCATCGAGCAACAGCACATCCGGCTTCTGGAGCAGGATTTTCGCCAGCTCGATACGCATGCGCCATCCTCCGGAGAACTCACGGGTAGGACGCTCGAAATCCTCGCGGGTGAAACCGAGTCCGCTGAGGGTTCGCTCTATTTCTGCCTCGTAGTTTTCGCCGCCCATCATCATGTAGCGCTCGTGCTCCTGGGTGAACTTCTCCACCAGCTGGGCATAGCTTTCGCTCTCATAGTCAGTGCGGTCGGCCATCTCCTGCTGCATCTTGTCGAGGCGTGCCTTCATCTCGGTATTGTGGGCGAAAGCCTTTCGGGTTTCCTCCTTCACGGTGGTATCATCCTGCAGTTTCATCACCTGTGGCAGGTAGCCGATGGTGGTTTCGTTGGGGATAGCCACCACGCCATCCGTAGGTTTCTGCAAGCCGCAGAGTATCTTGAGCATCGTTGATTTTCCGGCGCCGTTCTTACCCACCAGGGCAATGCGGTCGCGGTCGTTAATGACGAAGCTTACATCATGGAAGAGTGGCTTTACGCCAAACTCTACTTTCAGTCCTTCTACTGAAATCATACTATTTATTATAGTTTATAGTTTACAATTTATATTTATAGTTTGCCTAACTACTTATTTCTTTCTATGAAAGATTTCTTCCTATGAAAAGAGTATCTCCTTACGGAATGAGCAGGGATGAATCGCCGTAGCTCAAGAAGCGGAAATCGTGAGAGAGGGCGTAATCATACACCTTCTTCCAGTCGCCATGCAGGAAGGCACTCACCAGAAGCAGGAGCGTGCTCTGAGGCTGATGGAAATTGGTTACCAGCATCTTCACTATCTTATAGATGTAGCCCGGAGCGATGATGATCTGCGTGCTGGAGTGAAGGGCTTCCAATCCGTTGCGGTCGAGGTAATCGATGATCGCCTGGATGGCCTGCATCGGGGTGATGCCATCCACCAGGTTGCCATCTGCCGATAGCTCGTATGGATCCCACTGCTTAACATGCAAATCCTCCTCGCTTGCCTCAGGGTGCTTGATAAGATGCACACCCATGTAGTAAAGGCTCTCGATGGTGCGCACGCTGGTGGTACCCACGGCGATGACCTGGCAATCGTGCTTGATCAGCTTTTCCAAGCTGCGGCGGTGAACCACGATATACTCGGTGTGCATCTGATGGCCCTCAATCTCCAGACTCTTCACTGGCTTGAAGGTGCCGGCACCCACGTGCAGGGTTACTTCCTCACGGTCGATGCCATGGGCATCCAAATCCTTGAGCACGGCATCGGTGAAATGCAGACCGGCTGTCGGGGCTGCCACACTACCCTTTATCTTTGAATAAACAGTCTGATAGGTAGTCTTGTCGCTCTCCTCGGTCTTGCGGTTCAGATATGGAGGGATAGGCAACTCGCCCACTGCCTCGAGGATTTCGGCGAAGGAAACGTGCTCGTTGTCCCAGTCGAAATCCACCCAATAGTTGGTGCCACCGCCCTTGGCTACCATTTCTGATGCTTCTGCGCTGAGGGCATCACCACGGCGCATGGTGGCAGAAAGGGTAAGCTGATGACCCTTGATTTCAAAGTCACGTTTCAGACTGCCCTCCTTCCACTTCTTCAGGTTTCCAATCATGCAGAGCCATGAGCAGTGACCCGAAGTCTGGAACATCAACTCATAGTCGGTTGGTGCGGCAGGCTCCATGAGGAACACCTCGATTAGTGCACCCGTCTCCTTGCGGAAATGCATGCGTGCCTGGATCACCTTGGTGTTGTTGAACACCATCATGGCACCCTTAGGCAGATATTCAGGAAGATGGTAGAACACATCGTCACTCACCTCGCCGTGCTTGTAGACCAGCAGTTTGCTGTGGTCGCGCTGGGCGATAGGGAATTTGGCAATGCGTTCATCGGGTAACTCGTAATTATAATCGCTAATTTTTATATGTTTTGTTTCCATTGTTCTACTTTATAAATTTTATTAAACTGCCGTCATCATGCAGAGGGCACGGATGACTACATAGACCAATACCACCATCAATACGGTCATGATCATGTCGATGTCGTCGTGGTCGTAGCCCGTGCTGGTATACTGGTTGGAGATATACTTGATTTCCGGTGAGATGCGGCGATACATGCGATGGTAGAAGAGATAGACCAAAAAGCCTACCACAGAGCCGAGGAGAATGCCCGTCAGCACATCGAGCGGATAGTGGACGCCCAGATAGAGGCGCGTCCAGCAGTTGACCAGTGACCAGATGACCATGGTGATGGTTATCATCCTGCTCCTGATGAGGAGCGAGAAGAACACGGCTAACGACATGGTGTTGGCGGCATGGGCTGAGCAGAAACTGTAGTCCTTCATGCGCAGGTTGTCTACCACCTGCACGGAGTATTTCACCAGCGGGTCGTTGGATGGTCGCCATCTTTCGGCCAGTGGCTTGATGATGCCATCGGCGAATCCGTCGGCAAAGAGGATGCAGAGGAAGGCGGAGCCCACCACGAGTGCTATCTGCGACATGGTTTCGTTGTTGCGCATCACGACGATAAACAATACCACATAGAGTGGTATCCATGTAACGCCCGATGTCAGCACCACCGCCAACTGGTCGAGAATCACATTGTTGCTGCCGTTGAACCACTGCAGCACCTGAAAATCTATGTTTTGTATCGTACTAAAATCCATTACTATCTACTTTGAACTTCATTAAATCTCCTCTATTGCCTTGGTCTCTATCCAGCCTTCGCGGCCATCTCCTACGCGGATGCAGCGCCAGTCGGTCATTCCCTTGTCGATGATATCCACACGGGTTCCCTCGTGGAGCACAAACTGGTCGGCGCTGTTCTTGGCTGGAGTCTTCTTGATGTTCACCGATGGAGAAATGATGATGGCACCGGTTCTGTTGTCGAGCGCCTGCTTCTGCTGGAAGGCAAAGAGATTGCTCAGCAGGAAGATGACGAAGAAGGCAAGTCCGCCAAAGAATCCTATCTTGCGGAGCATGAGCTGCGGACCGAAGAGATAGAGCAATACCAGCAGCAGAGCCATCACAATGCAGAGGATGCCGGTCTTCGCCCAGTTATCTACGCTCGTGAAGTTAACCAGCGACTTATACCAGGTTACGAAGAACATCTCGCTTTCGGGGGTAATCTTGTCGATGGTCTTGCTGCGGGCAAACTGCAGGTTGAAATTGATATCGTCATCGCCCGGCGACAGCAGGCGGGCACGCTCGTAGTTGAGCACCGCCTTGGTGATATTGTCCGTGCGATAGTAGGCGTTGCCGAGGTTGAAATAAATCTCGGCAGATTCGCCATTCTTCAGAATCTCTTCGTAGTCGCGGATGGCCTGCTGATAGTTGCCCTTCTGGTACTCCGTGTCGGCATTGTTCTTGGTCACCGCCTTGGCAGAGGTGCCGCCGAAGCAGATCATCGCCAGGAGCAGCCATACGAAGGAGTAGCCTGCCGGATGCTTCTTCTGGTTCTTGCAAGCCTCATTGATTGCATTTTCTATATCCATAATCGCTGTCATAGCCGACTCGAAGGTGCGGTTCATGTTGCCGGCGGCATCGCCTGGCGCATAACGCTCGAACTCGCACTCATCCAGAGCCGTGGTAAACTTCTCTATTGTTGCATCATCCACGAAGTGGCGACCCAGGGTTTCACGGATGTTGTCGCGGTTGAGCTTCTCGGCTGGCATATTGAGCTTGTAGCTCATGTAGCCCCAGAGTGCTCGCATCACCTCATCGTAGAACTCGCCCTGCTTACCCTGAAGCATCAGCTTGTTAGCAAGGCGCAGACGCTTGGTGGCTATCTTGCCCGCCCTGTTGGAACGCTTCTTCACGATGTCGGCATTCTCGATGGCACGGCGGCGGAACACGATGAGCAATACCACGAAGGCGATGAGCGGCATGAGGAGACTGATCCAATAGCCGAAGCTGCCGAAGAACATCTCGTCGGCCTTGTGCTGTTCTGCCTTGCCCAACTTGATGGTGTGGATATCCTTGTCCTGGCTGGCGAAATCCTCAGACTCTGCCGATGTGCCATCGCCCTTCTCCACCTCTACCTTGAACGGCTGGGTCTTGATAGTCTTGTAGGCATTCTTGCTCGTATCATAATAGGTGAGCTCCACCGATGGGATGGTATAGCTGCCCTGGTTGCGAGGCACGGCAAGGAAATCGTAGACCATGTTGCCCTCTACACCGTTGGCGGTAAGGCGGGTCTTGTCGGTTACCTTGGCATCATACTTGTCGAAATCCTTAGGGAAGTTGACCACCGGCTGCTTCAGCAGTTTCAGGTTGCCGATGCCGCCCACCACTACTCTCAGGGTGATAGGTTCGCCTGCCTTCACTTCCTTTTTATCGAGCGAGGCAGAGATATTGAACTTGCCCACGCCGCCAGAGAAGTTGGCTGGGCGCTGTGGCAGCGGATCCACCTGCAGGGTGATGCCCGGAGCCTTGATATCCTTCTTTACTTCTACGTAGCCTGAACCGCCGTTGAAGAACGCCTCCATCGGGTCTACGTTGCGGTTCTGCTGAACCACGATGCCCTTGAAGGTGATGGATGGAATCTCCAGCCTGCCCGTCATCTGAGGGTACATCACGTACTGGCTCCAGGTGACGCACTTGTATGGTCGGCCATTCACGGTTTCCGTGTGGAAGGTTTTCTGCTGTGGCAGCGGAACCTCCTGGGTGTGGAATCCCTTCAGGTCTGGCATCTTGCCTTCCAGCTGTGTGAGGTCCACCTGTGTATATACCTTATAGGTAAGGAGGATAGGCTCCTGCTCGTGAACTCTCTTCTTGCTGGCTGAGACCTTGATGAAGAGGTCGCTGCCCGAGATGGCAGATCCGGCAGAGCGCATATGAGGTTGGTCGTAGCTGTTCTGTCCGTGCATGTTGGGAGCGCCGTTGGTGCGCTGTGCATGTCCCGACACCTGAATCTTCACGGGGCGTGAAGACAGTCGTTTTCCTCCCGCCAGGGCGTGCGAAGCCCCGATGGTGAAGCTGCCGTTCTTGGCGGCATAGAGGGTGTAAGTGATGGTTACGGATGATGAGGACGAGGTATGCCCGTTGATCATCTGGTAACTTGACTGCGAGGAAGTATACGGTCCTGCAATCACTTCCAGTCCATCCTGCACCCCACCCATTCGGAATTCCTCCACATCACTGGTGTTGATGGTATAGGCAACACGGAAGTTCTCTCCTGCCGCGACGTGCGACGGAGCCGACACTGAAATATGCTGGGCATCTACATGCACATGGTAGCCCAACATCATCAGCAGCAATATGATATACCAACCTATTTTTTTCATATCAACTTTCTTTTATCTTATATTTGTTCCAATTTTTAAAACGTAAGTACACCTTATTATATATATAGGCAAGAATCCCTGTTTGGTGAGGGGAAGCAGTTACGCTTTCTACCAATTCTTGTCGTAGGCCTTTCTGCGAGGCTGGCTCATCGCCTTCTGCAGCTTTCGCTTGGTGGCCTGTTCCTGCTGAATCGCGGCATTGAGGAGCTGTTCGGCGTTGTCGCGGCTCATCTTGTCCTGATTCTGCTGGTTCGGATTCGAATTCTTGTTTTTATTCTTGTCTTTATTCTTATCCTTATTATTCTTGTTCTGATCGTTCTTGTTCTGATCGTCTTTGTTCTTATCCTTGTTCTTGTCTTTATCCTTGTTCTTATCGTTCTTGTTCTTGTCTTTATTGTTCTTGTCCTTGTTCTTATCCTTGTTATTCTTGTCCTTGTTGTTCTGATTCTGCGGGTTGTTCTTGAGCAGTTTCTTGCAGAGGGCAAGATTATATCGGGTTTCATTGTCCTGCGGATTGCATCTCAGCGCCATCTTGTAGTATTCGATGGCCTGTGCGTACTCGCGGTGGTTCTGCATCACCACTCCCATGTTGTGATAGCTCTTGGAGCGGCGGAAGTGATTAGGCTCCAGCTGCGCGGCATTGCCAAACTGCACCATCGCCAGCGAGTCTTTCTGCTGCATCAGCAAGGCACAGCCCAGGTTGTATATCGCCTGGGGATTCTTCTGGTTCTTGGAGATAGCCTTGCGATATTGGGTCTCGGCAGCTGCCCATTTCTGGGTCTTGAACGCCCTGTTTCCCTGGCGAATCAAGTTGCGGTCGGTCTGTGCGGCAGCATTTGTCGCACCGGCCAACAGGAAAGCCACAGTTACTATGATATAATGTATCGTGTTCATTTTAAAACATTTTTATGCTTTTGCCCTTTCAGGGCATTTTCTTGAATGGCGTTTTCTTGAAGAACTTAACGTTCCTGAGCAACGGATTCCTTACTTCCATCATGCATACCTCGATGATGAGGAGGAGGATAACCAGGATGCCTACAGCCTGGAACTGCTCATCGTAGGCGCTGTAGATTACGCTGGTCATTTCACCCTTCTGCAACTTGGTGAGCTCGTTGTTCAGCGCCTTCTCTGCATCGCTGGTATTATCCACGTGGATATACTGACCCTTGCCTGCCTGTGCCAGCTGGCGGCACATCTGCTCGTTCAGGGCAGTCATCACCGTGTTGCCGGCGTTATCTTTCAGATAAGAGCCGTCGCCCATCGGGATGGGTGCTCCCTTGGCATTACCTATACCCAGGATAAACACGTTGATGCCCTTCTTGTTGGCCATCTGCGCAGCCTCCTGTGCACCCTCTTCGTGGTTTTCGCCATCGGTAATCACGATGATGGCCCTGCCCACGTTGTCTTGCTGGGTGAAGCTCTTGGTGGCGAGGCTGATGGCCTGTCCGATGTTGGTGCCCTGAGTCTGGATTAAGCCAGGAGAAATGTTCTGCAGGAACATCTTGGCAGAAACGTAGTCGCTGGTGATAGGCAACTGCACGAAGGCATCGCCTGCGAAGACGATGAGACCAATCTTGTCGTTGGTGAAGTTATCAACCAGATTCTCTATCAGCATCTTGCTCTTGTCTAGACGTGACGGAGCCACATCTTCGGCAAGCATGGAATTGGAGATATCGAGACAGATCATGGTTTCGATGCCATTTCGCTTCTCGTTCGAAATCTTGCTGCCCATCTGCGGGCGTGCCACCATCACGATGAGCAATGCCAAGGCTGCGAGCATCAGCACGAACTTCACCGTGGGGCGGTATTTAGATATGTGGGGCATCAGCTGCTTGAGCAACTCGGGGTCACCCAACTTTCTGAGCTTTGCCCTTCTCCTTCTCCAACCTATCAGGCGAACCAGCACCAGTGCCGGTATCACCCACAACAGCCAGAGAAATGCGGGATCTTCAAATCTTAACATGGTTATATTTATATTATTTCTTTAATTCCATCAAGGGATGCGGCGGAGCCAGGTGATGCGGAGCAGAATCTCTACCAGCAATATTAGCAGGGCGGCAAGGGCGAAAGGCTGATACGCCTCATAGCGCTTGGCGAAATGCTTCACATTGAACTTCGATTTCTCCAGTTTATCAATATCACGATAAATCTTCTTCAGTTCTGCATTGTTGGTAGCACGATAGAAGTTTCCGTCGGTGGTCTGCGCTATGTCGCTAAGCGTCTGCGTATCAATCTCCACAGGGATGTTGACATACTGCACGCCTCCTGCCACCGGCATCGGATAAGGTGCCACCTTGTTGGTGCCCACGCCGATGGTGTAGACGCGGATGCCATAGCTCTTGGCTATTTCGGCTGCAGTCATCGGCGAGATGTCGCCCATGTTGTTACTTCCATCCGTAAGCAGGATTACCACCTTGCTCTTCGACTTGGAGTCCTTCAGTCGGCTCACGGCATTCGCCAGACCCATGCCCACTGCGGTACCGTCGTCGATGAGTCCGCGGGCAGCAATATCGGTTCTTGTATCCTGCAACAGGCGCAGCAGACTGGCGTGGTCGGTGGTCATCGGGCACTGGGTGAACGCCTCGCCCGCAAAGATGGTCAATCCGATGTTGTCGGTAGGACGGCCCGAGATAAACTCGTTGGCCACATCCTTCGCCGCCTCCATGCGGTTAGGCTTCAGATCCTCGGCAAGCATGGAGGTAGAAACGTCCATGGCAAGCATGATATCGATGCCCTCCACCGTCTTGTTGTCCCAAGAATAATGCGTCTGCGGACGGGCCATGGCGCAAACGATGAGCACGAAGGCGATGCATCTCAGCACCATCGGCAGATGGATGAGTCGCACGCGCAGGCTCTTGGGCGCAAACTGATACATTCTCGTATCGCTCATGCGCATCGTAGGCTCGCTCTTCTTCCTGCTCAGGAAATACCATAATATATAAGGTATCAGCAGCAGGAGCAGCAGAAAATATGCTTTACTTGCAAATTCCATTTTTCTTTTTATTTAATAAAGTTACATCAACGAGATGATTACATCCTTACATCAACGAGATGAGTCATCTCATTATGAACAAGGCTATTACATCACGAGCATGACTACCTGGTAGATGATATAACCCAGGATGCCGGCTACGCTGAAGCCTCCCACCCAAAGCAGGGTCTTGATGAGGCGGCGCTGCTGCTGACTCTTCTGGTCTTCGCTACTGAGCGTAGGAACTATCTTCTCTTCCTTAGGCTGCTCATCGGTCTTCGTCTGGTCGATGAAGTTGATGGCGTTCACCAGGTTGGCATCGTTCTCGTTCATCGGAATCTCATACTTGGCAAACTTCACGAGGTCGGCGGTGGAGAAGAGCATTCTCAACTCGTCTATCATCTTCTGGTCGCCCGAAGCACGCAGGTTGTCAATAATCTCAGAACTGGTCATCTCCATCGCATTGAATCCGAATCGGCTCACGATATATGCGCGCAGCGTATTGGTAAGATGGGTATAGTACTCCTTCTGGGTTTCTTGGTTGGATGTGGTGTGATGCTGCTTGATGTCGTTGATTTCCTTCAGTGCCTTCTCGTGGGCAGGCACCCGCTTGATGATGCGGATGCGGGTGATGATAGGCTTGTTCTTCTTCAATCGGTTGCGCAGATAGAGCATTGCGCCACAGATGATTATCATCAGGAGGCTCAACCAGAAGGCGAAGCTCCACTCACTCCAGAGGAATGGGTTGTCCTGCACTGTCTTGGGAGGATAGAACTGGTTGGGATGCACCGTATCCACGGGCACCGTGAGCACCTTCAGCGCCAGGGGATTGCCGTGGAAGCTCTTGCCGTCTATCTTCACATTGAGTGCCGGGATGGCATACACCTTCTCATCAAAGGAGGTGATGGTATAGTCGCGGCTCACCACCATCTGGTCGTCGCCCACCTGCGATGTATCCCCCTTCTGCTCCACCACCTCGATGCCAGGAATAATCTGGTCTTGCGGTTTGAAGGATGGCATCACCACCTTGGCACCCTTTCGGGCGGTAGCCTTGAGGTGCAGGATGGTCTGCTGTCCGATGAGCATCTGCAAGGAGTCGATGCGCTGCTCCACGGTCTGACCGAAAGCCAGTCCCGAGCAACCCATCAGCACCATCGTCAATATAATATTTCTTATTTTCAACATTGTTGCTTTACTTTGAACTTTGAGCTTTATGATTAGTAAAGCCGTAGAATTCTTCATTCTTCACTCTTCACTCTTCACTCTTCACTCAATTTATCCTCTTTGTTTGAACAGTGTCAGGAGCGACTTGGAGAAATCCTCGTTGGTCGCTATCGAAGTCCAGTCTACCTTGCTCTTGGCAAAGAGCTGGCGCAGCTGGTCCTGGCGTCGCAGCCAGTTCTGGGCATGCGCTATTCTCAGCTTCTTCGAACTGGTATCGATATACATCTCGTGTCCCGTCTCGGCATCCATCACCTTGATCAATCCCACATCGGGCAACTGCTTTCCACGAGGGTCGTATACCTGGATGCCCACCACATCATGCTTCTGGTTGGCAATCTGCAGGGCATGCTGGTAATCCTTCTGGTCGTAGAAGTCGCTGATGAGGAAGGCAGTGCAGTGGCGCTTCATCACGCGGGTGAAGTATTCCAGGGCGCAGCCGATGTCGGTGCGCTGGCTCTGAGGATGGAAGTCGAGCATCTCCCGGATGATATAGAGGATATGCTTTCTTCCCTTCTTGGGCGGGATATACTTCTCAATTCTGTCGGAAAAGAAGATGACACCTATCTTGTCGTTGTTCTGAATGGCACTGAAGGCCAAGGTGGCAGCTATCTCGGTTGCCAAGTCGCGCTTCATCTGGCGCATCGTACCGAAGTCGAGCGAGCCACTCACATCCACGAGCAACATGACGGTGAGTTCTCGTTCCTCCTCGAACACCTTGACGAAAGGGCGATGGAAACGGGCTGTCACGTTCCAGTCGATGTCTCTCACGTCGTCGCCATACTGGTATTCGCGCACCTCGGCAAAGGCCATTCCCCTGCCCTTGAAGGCTGAGTGATACTGGCCTGCGAAGATATTCTGGCTCAATCCGCGAGTCTTGATCTCAATCTTCCGAACCTTCTTTAAGATATCTTGTGTATCCAAAATCCTAATCTATTAACTATTAACTATTAATTATTACCCAATCAAGGCACTTCCACCTTGTTGATGATGCGGCTAACGATTTCCTCGCTGGTGATTTCGCTCGCCTCTGCCTCGTAAGAGAGACCGATGCGGTGACGGAGCACATCGTGAGCCACGGCACGCACATCTTCAGGAATCACATAACCACGATGCTTGATGAAGGCGTAGGCACGGGCAGCCTTGGCAAGCGAGATGCTGGCACGAGGACTGCCGCCGAAGGTAATCATATCCTTCAGATTGCCCAAGCCGTAACGGTCGGGATAACGGGTGGCGAAGACGATGTCGGCAATATACTGCTCAATCTTTTCGTCGATATAAACCTCGTTTACGATGCTGCGTGCCTTCAGGATTTCCTCTGCTGTGGTTACAGGAGTAACGGTTGGCAGACCGCCCTGGATATTCTCACGGATGATGAGCTTCTCTTCCTCGATGGTAGGATAGTCGATAATGACCTTGAGAAGGAAACGGTCAACCTGCGCCTCAGGCAACTGATAGGTTCCCTCCTGCTCCACCGGGTTTTGGGTAGCCATCACCAGGAATGGATTAGGCAACTTGAAGGTCTGCTCGCCGATGGTAACCTGATGCTCCTGCATCGCCTCGAGCAAGGCACTCTGCACCTTGGCAGGCGCACGGTTGATCTCATCTGCCAGAACGAAATTGGCGAACACCGGACCGCGCTTTACATGGAAGGCCTCGTCTTTCTGCGAATAGATCTGCGTTCCCACCACGTCGGCAGGCAACAAATCGGGTGTAAACTGTATGCGGCTATAGTCTGCACTGACCAGCTGTGACAATGTCTTGATTGCGAGTGTCTTCGCCAAGCCCGGCACACCTTCGAGCAAGATGTGACCATCAGAGAGAAGACCAATGAGGAGACAGTCAACGAGGTGCTTCTGACCAACGATGACCTTGTTCATGCCCATTACCAGGTTGGTAACGAACTGACTCTGTTGTTCAATCCGGATATTCAATTCACGGATATCAATAGCTTCTGCCATAATTCTTATAATATTATTTTACGTTTAATTCAACTTTTGCAGGGAATTTGGGTGTCTTCTTACACCCTCACCCTTAAACCAAACGCAAAAGTACTGAATTATGAGCACAAAAGCGAATAAAGCAAACTAAATAATATTAAAAATGTTTCACAAAAGCTATTTTTAGAAACTTTTAATGAAACCGCTCCCGTATTTTAAAGAAACCATTCCCATATATGAAATGAATCTTAAACAAAATATCATATATGAGAATGATTAGAAATGATACAAACACTAGCGGTTGCGATGTTTCATATACCAGGGATGTACTAAGAAATTATACAAGATTAGCGACAATCCCGTAAATATCATGCCCGGAACGATCACTTCGTGTATGGTTGGGTTGAAGATGACGGATTTTGCATCCGGCATGCGCTTATACACATTATCCAAGAACATAAAGCCTGCCGAGATACCCAACGTCAAGCCCAGTTCCCATGCCAGGAAGAAGGAGCTGGTACTCGTGCCACGCTGGCAGTGCTTGGCGAGCTTGATGTAGAAAAGCAGGAACCGACTACCTATGATACCCATTCCCAGGCCCAGCAATACGGGCACAAGCACTTCTACGGCAAATTCCTGATCGTTGAGCGAAACGAACTCCGCCGCTCCTATCAATACCAAGCCCACAATCACCTGACTTTTCAGGTCGGCATCGGCAAAGACGTATTTTTCGGCAATAACTGCTATCACCATTCCGGCAAGAACCATCAGGAAAACCGCAAGAGAGTGAGGGATAGAGAAGTACATTCCTACACTGATCATGATCAGCACGATATTGACAAACAGCGGAACTCCCTGAGGCAGGAAGAAGCGGTCGGCAGAGAAAAGCGGCATGTGCTCAGCGGGAGCCTTGAAAGGAAACTTTACCTGCGAAACTAGCACCAAAGCACAGAGTGCCAGCAGGGATGCCACCGGAAACAGCAGATTCATATTCAGGAAAATATTCACCAGCCATGCCATGATCGGGCCTGTAGCAATGGAGAAGCGGGCGAACCAGGAGGTAATATAATTCGCCTCCGTGCGCTGGAACGACTCGCAGGTATCTATGACCAGTGTGCTGGCAAGCGACATCTGCGCCAACCCAAGAAAGGCGCCCATCACTACTCGTATAGCCACAAGTGCCCAAAAACCCAACTTGATATTCCAAAAAGTATCTAAATAATAGAGGACAACGAGACTCACCGCCACGCAGCAGATGGAAAACAGGCATACCCTGTTGCGGCGGTAGCGCTGCAACAGGTAGGAGCAGAAGCCCCCCAGCAGGAATATACCTAATCCATAGGCTCCGATAACCACGCCAATCTGCCAATGACGATAACCTTCTATCGTCATAAAATAAGGTATGCCGATGATGAGCATACAGACGCTCGTCATCAGCAGCAGATTGGCGAAGCAGAGTCGCCAGAAGTCACGATGCCACAAATTCACGTGTATGGGTGTATTTTGTGTATCCATAACCAATTTAAAACTAAATGTACGATGTATATAATATATCAAGATAGAGGAGGCTTAATAGCTCTCCTCTATACTTGGATATTCCGTGCTCTTAACAGCATCGATGTAGGCCTTCACGCCTTTCTGCATCTCCTCGCCTACCTGGGCGAAGTGGCGCAGGAACTTAGGCTTGAAGCCCTGGGTCATTCCCAGCGCATCAGCATAAACTAGCACTTGACCATCACAGCCGTTACCCGCTCCAATACCGATAGTTACGGCTTTTACCTGACGTGTTACTTCAGCCGCCAACTTAGCAGGAACCTTTTCCAGAACGATGGCAAAAACACCTGCCTTATCCAGGGCGATGGCATCGCTGATGAGCTTCTGGGCCTCAGCCTCTTCCTTGGCACGGATGCCGTAGCCGCCAAACTTGTTGACGCTCTGTGGGGTCAATCCCAGATGACCATGCACCGGAATACCGGCATCTACCATCGCCTTGACGGTATCAGCAATCTCTACTCCACCTTCGAGCTTCAGGGCATCCACGCCCGTCTCCTTCATCATGCGGCAAGCGTTGCGCAATGCTTCCTCCTTGCTGATCTGATAACTGCCGAACGGCATATCGCATACCACAAAGGCATGCTTGCAGGCACGTGCCACGCTGCGGGCATGGTAAATCATCTGGTCTACGGTGATAGGCAAGGTATCAGCATTGCCTGCCATCACGTTGCTGGCTGAATCGCCAATCAAGATACTATCGATGCCTGCTGCATCCAGAATGCCTGCAGTAGTAAAGTCATAAGCTGTAAGCATCGTCACCTTCTCGCCTGCCGCCTTCATCTCGGCAAACGTCTTGGTTGTAATCTTCTTCTTATCTGTAGATAAATATCCCATGATTATTTATTTTTTGTAATTATCAACGATTTTCACTAAGTCGGCAAAGGTGAAGCCTTCGTAGTTCGGAATCACATAGTCGCTGTAAGGGGCGATGGATTCCGCAGAATTGGTGGTGGCGAGTCCGAGGGTGAACGCTCCTGCCGCACGCACCGCCTTCAAGCCATTGAAGCTGTCTTCCAGGCCCACGCACTCCGATGGCTGCGCGCCGAAGCAGGCGGCACCCTTGAGATAGCAATCTGGATCCGGCTTGCTCTTGGCGAAGTCCTCGCTGGTCAGCACACGGTCGAAGTAGCTCTTAAACTCAGGATGCTGCTTATACACGTTGAGCATCTTCTGAATATTGCTACTCGTTACTACAGCGCACTTTACACCATTCTGCTTCAACTCTTGGATGAAGTTCTCCACGCCCGGAATATAAGGGTACTTCATATTCTGCTCAAACTCATTGAGCCGAGCCGTAATCTTATTCTGTTCTGATTTCGGGTCGGTATAGCCTTCGATATGTGCGAAGACTTAATCCTCAGAGAAGTACTTATCGTAGATTTGCACCAGAGTTTGTCCCTTGATTCTATACTCGAAGTCAGGAATTTCCGGATGATACTCTCTTCCTATCATTCCCCAGAAGATGGAATACTGTGATTCCGTCTCGAAGACCACGCCATCCAGATCGAATAAAGCTGCCTTTATCATTATAGTATTTCTTATCTTTTTATTTATATTTATTATTATCTATGTTCACGTTTTCGAGCCTTTTTCTGCTCTACAACATCTTTTTCGGGTGCAAAGGTACACATTTTTTTAATAAGTCGAGCCCAAAATCATAATAAATATATAAAAAAAGCTATATTATTTTGAATTGTCACCAATTTGAGCTAACTTTGCACCTTATTATATAATATAAAGCATTAAACAGGAATGAACATCATAGAGAAATATTTCACTCATCTCACGGATGAGCAGAAGAAGCAAATCGCTGCACTCGACGAGTTGTACCGCGACTGGAACAACAAGATCAATGTCATCAGCCGCAAGGACATCGACAACCTCTACGAGCACCACGTGCTTCACTCCATGGCCATCGCCAAGGCCATCAACTTCCGTCCGGGCACCGAGATTCTCGACTTCGGTTGCGGTGGCGGCTTCCCTGGCATCCCGCTCGCCATCCTTTTCCCTGAGTGCAAGTTCAAGCTCATCGACGGAACCGGCAAGAAGATTCGTGTCTGCAACGAGGTGGCTTCTGCCATCGGACTGAAGAATCTCGTGGCTGAACATCTGCGTGGCGAGGACGAGAAGGGAAAGTACGACTTCGTGGTGAGCCGTGCCGTGATGCAGCTGCCCGACCTGATGAAGATTATCAAGAAGAATTTCAAGAAGAAGGGACAGAACGCCCTGCCGAACGGTCTGATCTGCCTGAAAGGCGGCAACCTGCAGGAAGAGCTCAAGGACTATCGCAACGTGGCGGAAATCACCCCTCTCAGCACCTTCTTCGAGGAAGAATGGTTCAAGCAAGACAAGCAACTCATCTATGTTCCAGCATAAATACAAAGTAAAAATGTTACATATCGAAAGATTCCAAGTCAACATGTTGCAGGAAAACTGCTATGTTGTAAGCGATGAGACCAAGGAATGCGTCATCATCGACTGCGGTGCGTTCTATCCGGAAGAGCGCAACGCCATCACTCACTATATCCAGAAAAGCGAACTCAAGCCAGTACATCTGCTCGTTACCCATGGCCATCTGGACCATAACTTCGGCAACGACACTATCTGCAAGGAGTTCGGACTGAAGCCGGAAGTTTCACAGGGCGACGAGAAACTGATGAAGGGACTCAAGCACCAGGCAGAAACCTTCTACCAGATGCAGCTGGACACCGACTTCCCTCCTATCGGTCATTTCTTCGAGGAAGATGAAGTCATCAAATTCGGTAATCACGAATTCAAGATCATCGAGACCCCAGGCCACAGCAACGGATCCGTCACCTTCTATTGCGAGGCTGAGCACGTAGCCTTTACGGGCGACACCCTCTTCAAGAGCTCTATCGGCAGAACCGACTTCCCTGGCGGCAGCATGTTCCGCATCATCAACAGTCTGCGCCATCTGGGCATGCTCCCAGACGAGACCCAGGTGCTTCCGGGTCACGGTGAGGCAACCAGCATCGGCGAGGAGTTGGCACACAATCCATACATGGACCGATAAGCCATCAAGATGATTCAAAAGAAAACAAATACGGAGAAGATAATCCTGGGCATTGACCCGGGTACCAACGTGATGGGCTACGGCGTGATTCGGGTGATGGGCAACAAGGCAGAGCTGGTGGTGATGGGCGTCATCGACATGCGCAAGGAGAAGGACCCCTATCTGAGACTGGGCAAGATCTTCGAGCGGGTGACGGGCATCATCGACTCCTACCTGCCCGACGAGATGGCGATTGAGGCACCTTTCTTCGGAAAGAACGTGCAGTCGATGCTCAAGCTGGGAAGAGCCCAGGGCGTTGCCATCGCTGCCGCCATCCACCACGACGTGCCCATCCACGAATATGCTCCGCTGAAAATCAAGATGGCTATCACCGGACAGGGACAGGCTTCCAAAGAGCAGGTGGCAGCAATGCTGCAGCGCATGCTCAACATCAAGGAAGACGAAATGCCGAAGTTCATGGATGCCACCGATGCCCTGGGTGCCGCCTACTGCCACTTCCTGCAGATGGGAAGACCCGAAACGGGTGCCAAGCACTACAACAGCTGGAAGGACTTCGCCCAGAAGAACCAGGGACGCATAGGCGGAGGCAACGGCATGACCGGACCGCAAGCCAAACTCCTGGCTGCCATCAACCGCACTACGCACAAGTAGCATTCGTTGCAAAACGCTTCAAGCGAACAAGTAGCATTCATTGCGAACACATATATAACATATATAATATGTGTATTGCACAACACATAAATCACAATTTTAAGAGAGATGCAAAAGATTATTAGCATTAAGGATGGCGTGACTCGTATGCCGGAATGGCGTATGGCCGAGCCAGTGAACTTTGAATCTTGCGAAGGCGAGCACATCGCCATCGTAGGACCAAACGGTGGTGGAAAGTCGATGTTTGTTGACATCATTGTCGGCAGACACCCTCTGTTAATGCACGACCCGGATTATGATTTCTCGCCCAGCACCAAGACGCTGGTGAGCGACAACATCAAGTATATCACCTTCCGTGACACCTACGGAGGCGATAACGACCGCACCTATTTTCTGCAGCAGCGATGGAACCAGCTGGAAATAGACGAGAATACGCCGATTGTGAAGGATAAGCTGGAAGAGGCTTACAGCATGGCGGGCGAGGATACTCCTGAGCGCCGCGCATTGCAGAAGCACATCTACGAGCTTTTCCACATGGAGCATCTGCTCGATAAATACACCATCCTGCTGAGCAGCGGCGAGCTGCGCAAGTTCAAGCTGGCATCTACCCTCTTCTCTGAGCCACGTGTCCTCATCATGGACAATCCGTTTATCGGACTCGATGCCGACACCCGCGACCAGCTGAAGGAACTCCTCAAGACGCTTGCCCAGGAGCATGCCCTGCAGATTATCCTCGTATTGAGCAAGAGCGACGACATTCCTGATTTCATCACCCACATAGTGGAAGTGAAGGATATGAAGGTGATGCCGAAGCTGACCAAGGAGGAATATCTTGCCCAGCGCACCCCTATCCCAAGCAGAATGCTGAGCCAGGAACTGGAGCAGCAGATCATCAACCTGCCTTACAGCGACCGCGAGTACAAGAGCCAGGAAGTGGTGAAGATGAACAAGGTTCGCATACAGTATGGCAAGCGCATCATCCTGAAAGACCTCGACTGGACCGTGAACAACGGCGAGCGATGGGCACTGAGCGGACAGAACGGAGCCGGCAAGAGTACCCTCTTGAGCCTGGTCTGTGCCGACAATCCCCAGAGCTATGCCTGCGACATCGCCCTCTTCGGCAATCCTCGTGGCAGCGGCGAGAGCATCTGGGACATCAAGAAGCACATCGGCTATGTATCGCCAGAGCTTCACCGTTCCTACCAGCGCGACCTTCCAGCCATTCGCATCGTAGCCAGCGGACTGATGGATTCCGTAGGCCTCTATGTAAAGCCTAAGGAGGAAGATATGGGCAAATGCCGCTTCTGGATGAAGGTATTCGGACTGGAAGGATTGGAAGATAGAGGCTTCCTGAAGCTCTCAAGCGGCGAGCAGCGCCTGGTTCTCCTTGCCCGTGCCTTCGTAAAGGACCCGGAATTGCTCATCCTGGATGAGCCATTGCATGGTCTCGACAATCACAACCGCCGTCTGGTGAAGGACATCATCGAGGCGTTCTGCAAGCGCAACAACAAGACGATGATCATGGTGACACACTACAAAGAAGAACTACCTGCATGCATCGACCACAGCATCTTCCTGACGAGACATGCATAAACATGAGAGATGCATAAACATGAGAGATGCATTACCATAAAATATGCATAAACATGCATCAAGACAAGAAAAAATCTAAAGATATCCCCCCAGCCTGCCAGCTTCAAGCAGACTGGGGTTTCTGTTATTCTGAAGCAGAACATGTACCCTTAAAAGAGAATTATGTAGACTATAACTATAATATTCAAACATTTCTAGTTAAAAAAACTAAAGGTTTTACATTTTTACTTATTTTTTTGCTACATTTGCACTCAAAAAGAGATTTATATCTAAATAGTATTCATTCTAATCTAACATCAGCTTATGCAAAAAGAAGCAAGAAAGCAGCTGGGTGTGATTGGAGCAGCAATGCTTTTGCCAATGTCAGCATTGGCAGCAGACAACAACTTTGTTGGAAGTACAGGCATTGCTGGTTCCCTGAAACCCAAGACTGAAAGCGTTTTCAACGCTACGCAGCAGGCAAAGCACCAGCGTATTACTGGTACCGTGTTTGACGAAGCAGGTGAACCTGTTATTGGTGCTACGGTTGTTTTGAAGAACAACTCGAAGCAAAGTACTGTAACCGATGTGGATGGTAACTTCATTCTCGACGTGAATTCCACAAGTGGAGTTATCGTCGTTTCTTACATCGGTTGCCAGACCCAGGAAGTGAGATTCAACGGCAACAAGCCGCTGAGCATTCACCTCAAGGAAGACTCACAGACCCTTGGCGACGTGGTAGTCACTGCCTTCGGTGCCACCCAGAAGAAGGAAACCGTGGTGGGTTCCGTGCAGCAGGTAAGACCAGAGTCGCTGCGTGTGCCATCGGCTAGTATTTCATCGTCTTTCGCAGGACGACTCTCGGGTGTCATCGCTACCCAGAGCAGCGGTCAGCCAGGTGCCAACGGATCTGACTTCTACATCCGTGGTATCGCCACCATCAGTGGTGCCAAGTCGCCTCTCATCGTCATGGATGGTATGGAGATTTCGCAGGACGACCTCAACCACCTCGACCCAGACGTTATCGAGAGTTTCTCTATCCTGAAAGACGCATCAGCCACCGCCATGTATGGTTCGCGCGGTGCCAACGGTGTGCTCATCATTACTACCAAGAGTGGTCAGGATCTCGACAAGCCGAAGATTTCATTCCGCGTTGAGGCCAACGTAACCATGCCTACATCCAAACCTAAATTTGTTGACGGTGCCCGATTCATGGAGCTCTTCAACGAGGCTGTTACCAACGAAGGTACGGGCAATACCCTCTACACGGCAGAGCAGATTGCCAACACACGCAATCACGTGAACGGCGAGATTTTCCCAGATGTCAACTGGTATAAGGAGATGTTCAAGTCGGCTTCATACAACCAGAAGGCGAACATGAACGTGCGTGGTGGTACCAGCAAGATCGTGTACTTCATGAACCTCAACGTGAGCCATGAAACCGGTATGCTGCGCAACCGCAGTAAGGAGTACTATTCTTACAACAACAATATCGACTACATGCGATATGCGTTCCAGAACAACATCGACTTCAACATGTCGAAGTCGTCGAAGATTTCGCTCCACCTCTATGCCGGACTCGACAACATGCACGGTCCGCTGGCAGGCAGCAACGACATCTCGGCTTCCCTGAACGACCTCTATTCGCAGATGATGAACGCCAACCCAGTGCTCTTCCCTATCTCATATAACAATGAGGGCGACGAGTGGGTTCACTGGGGATACCGCCAGCTTGCCAACGGAGGTAATTTCAACCCGATGGCGCGACTCGTGAGCGGATATCAGGATTCATTCGCAAGTACCATCAATGCCAACCTGAACTTCGACCAGAAGCTCGACTTCATTACCAAGGGTCTGGGCTTCCACCTGATGTTCTCGTTCAAGAACTGGTCTAAGAGTACCACCTTCCGCTCGCTCAACTACAACCATTACGAGCTGAAGAACTATACCCAGAACCAAGACGGCACCTATACCTACGTGCAGACTCCTAAGGGCGACCCTTCGAAACCTGTGCTCAGCAACTCGGGTCAGAATGCCGGCGACCGCCGCTACTATGCTCAGGCATACTTCGACTACAACCGAAGCTTCGGCGACCACACCGTTACGGGTATGCTCCTCTGGAACATCAACCAGTATAACTCCAATATCTTTGTAGATAATGTGCTCTCGTCTCTGCCACAGCGCAAGATTGGTTTCGCAGCACGTGCCACATACGACTACAAGCACCGCTACCTGATTGAGTTCAACGCAGGTTACAACGGTTCCGAGCAGTTTGCCAAGGGTCACCAGTGGGGCTTCTTCCCATCAGTGGGTCTGGGTTACAACCTCAGCGAGGAGAAGTTCTGGGAGCCTATCAAGCAAACCGTTTCCAACTTCAAGATTCGTGGTACTTACGGACTCGTAGGTAACGACCAGTATGGCTACGAGCGCTTCATCTATCGTGAGGACGTATCGCTCACCGGCAACGGCTCGTTCACCACCGGTTTGCCAGGCAACTTTGTAAACTATTCCGGTCCGGGATGGAACCGTCTGCGCAACGAGAACGTATCATGGGAGGTGGGCCATAAGCTCGATATCGGTTTCGACCTGCAGCTCTTCAATGCCCTCGACATCACCGTCGACTGGTTCCGCGAGCGCCGCAGCAACATCTTCCAGCAGAAGCTCTCCATACCAAACTATCTGGGTACAGCCAATACCAAGATCTATGGTAACCTTGCCGAGGTAATCAACAAGGGTGTGGATCTGGCAGTGAACTACAGCAAGCGCATCAACAAGGATCTCTCCGTACAGTTCCAGGGCACATTCACCTACAACAACAACGAGATTTCCGTATACGATGAGGCTCCGGGCAAGCGCGACGCCATGAAGAGCCAGGGCAAGAACGTGAACACCGTATGGGGTTACGTTTCCGACGGACTCTACATCGACAAGGCAGATATCGCCAACAGTCCTACCTCTACGCTCGGTAATATCGCCATTGCTCCTGGTGACATCAAGTATGTAGACCAGCCAGACCGCGAGGGCAAGTATGATCACCGCATCACAGCCGACGACCAGGTGCCATTGGGCGTAAGCGTTCCGAAGATTATCTACGGTTTCGGACCGTCAGTAGGTTACAAGAACTGGGACTTCTCCGTATTCTTCCAGGGCCGTGGCAACGTGGCACTGATGCTCAGCGATATCCAGCCATTCGGTTCATCCTATCGCCGTGGCGTACTGAAGTTCATCGACGAAAACCACTGGAGCCCGGACAACCAGGATCCGAATGCGAAGTATCCACGCCTCACGGACAACTACAACAACCACAACACAGTATCATCAAGCTACTGGTTGCGCAACGGTAGATTCCTGAAGCTGAAGAACGCAGAAATCGGTTACACGCTCAAGAACATGCGATTCTATGTCAACGGAACCAACCTGCTCACCATCTCACCTTTCAAGGAGTGGGATCCAGAGATGGGCGGTGGTAACTACACCACCAAGTATCCGACACAGATGACAATCAACGTAGGTGTTCAACTCACATTAAATTAAAGAAGATATGAAAATACTCAATAAAGCATTCATAGGCTGCTTGCTCGCTGCGGGTTTCACGATGACATCGTGCGACTATCTTGATGTGATTCCTGCCGAGACAACCACTGGCACCGACATGACCAAGGACCGCCAGGCAGCCCTCAACTATCTGTACTCCTGCTACGGATATTTGCCTACCCCTAACGCCGGACCGACATCGCTCGACTTCCTTACCGGAGACGAGGTGGTGACAGCCTTCGAGCATGAGACATTCGCCGCATTCCCTAAGGGAAACTATTCTGCCTCCAACCCAGTGATCAGCTACTGGAACTCCCTGTATCAGGGAATCCGCCAGTGCTACATGTTCCAGGACGAGCTGAACAAGACCGGCAACTTCCACGGACTTGCTGATAAGGACCGCGAGGACTACAAGGCACAGGTTACCTTCCTCATCGGATACTACCACTTCCTGCTTTCCCGCTGCTATGGTCCTATCATCCTCGTTCACCAGACCCCAGACCCGATGCTTCTGCCATCCGACTATCAGGGTCAGGAGCCTTACGACGACTGCGTGAACTTCATCTGCGAGAAGTTTGACGAGGCAGCCAAGGGTCTGCCTGCTACCCGCACCGGTGCACAGGCCAACGAGTTCGGTCTTGCTACCAGCGTAGCAGCCAAGGCGATGAAGGCAAAGATGCTGCTCTATGCCGCATCCCCACTGTTCAACGGCAACAGCAAGTTCTATTCCGACTTCAAGGACAAGGAGGGAAAGACTCTCATGCCGCTTACCTACGATGCGAGCAAGTGGAGCAAGGCTGCCGCAGCCTTCAAGGATGCCATCACCGCTGCCGAAGCTGCAGGCTACCACCTCTATACCCGTAGCGACTGCAAGCTCAACAAGAACGGCTATCCAGCTGACCCACACGTGCGTGCCCTGCGCTACACCATCACCGACTACTCGGCAGAAGATGAGCAGGCAGGAGCCAACTCAGAGGTAATCTGGGCAGACTCCCGTGGCGAGGGTTACTACGGCATCCAGAACAAGAGCGAGCCATATATCTATGGTGGCGACGGTGCCTGGAACGGTGTGGCTCCTACCATTGCCATGCTCAGCCGCTTCTACACCAAGAATGGTCTGCCTATCGATGAGGACAAGACCTTCGACTATGCCAACCGCTGGGAACCAGTAGAGGTGGATGAGGCCCACAAGGACGAGGCTTATCCAGGCCGCAAGACCCAGAAGTTCAACCTCGACCGCGAGCCTCGCTACTATGCATGGGTTGCCTTCCAGGATGGATACTACGAGATTCTGAGTGCATCCAACAACGGTGCCTACAGCGAGGACAAAAACTACAAGCTTACTTCCGACAACACACACGGTCGCCTTGTCTGCGACTTCGTGCTTGGCGGAAACTGCAGCCGTGGTGTTGACGCCAACTCAAAGCGTACCAGCAACTACTCGCCTACAGGCTTCCTCAACAAGAAGTTTGTGAACCCAGACCTGGTGAAGACCAAGAACGGTTATGATTACACCAATACCCCTTGGCCGCTCATCCGTCTGGCAGAGCTTTACCTGGGTTATGCAGAGTGTCTTGCCGAGTCAGGCGACCTGACCAATGCCCGCCTCTACCTTGACAAGGTGCGCACCCGTGCCGGATTGCCAGGCGTAAAGGAAGCTTACGAGCAGTTTGGCAAGGACCCATCCAAGGCTACCACCAATGAAGGCTTGCGCGACATCATCCGCAACGAGCGCATGAACGAGTTCTATCTCGAGAACCAGAACTTCTGGGATATGCGCCGCTGGCTGCTTGCCGAGAAGTACTTCAACGTGAAGGTGAAGGGTCTGAACATTGATGCCGAAAACATCAACGACTTCAGCGAGGTTCAGGAAGTAGTATTCGAGCGTAAGTTCCAGTCGCCGATGAACTATCTGATGCCTATCCCATCAGCCGACATCAACCGAAACGACCACGTGGTACAGACTCCGGGTTATTAATTTTAAGCATTGTAACAAATAAAAAGACACAATGATGAAAAAGAATATCATAAAAATGCTTGCGGCTGTGGCCCTTGTCGGCACAATGGCAGCATGCTCTGATGATGACAAGACTGCACCGGCAGTGAACATCGAAGAGCAGACCGTCACCATCGACAGCCTCCAGCCAGGCAAGGTGGTGTTCCACTGGACTACTCCAGAGCACCCAGACTACTATTATATCAAGGTGGCTTACGACGACCCCGCAAAAGGTCACCGCGTGCTCAACGCCAGCGCCTATGCCGATTCAATCATGATCGACGGACTCTATGCCAAGTATGGCAAACTCGCCTACACATTCACGGCAGTGAGCAGAGACGGCGGCGAGAAGGTGCTCTTCACCAAGAATGCCAAAGCCGGCTACGTGCCTGCCGACATCAAGGACTACGAGGTGGGACCTATCAGCCTGACCGCGGCACAGCTCTGGACCGACAACCAGGAATCATCCGAGGGTCCTATCGCAGCCCTCATCGACGGCAACAACGGCACCTACTTCCACATGAGCTGGAGTGCTCCAACTCCATGGCCTCACTACATCCGTGTAGACCTGGGCAAGAAGGTGAAGGGCGTATCATTCTGGTATAAGGGACGTGACAACGGCAACAACGACAACCCTAAGCACATCACCGTCTGGGCAAGCAACAAGGCGGGCGACAAACCTACTGCTGCCGAAGCATGGAAGATTAGCGAATTGGGTAGCGATGTGCTGCCAAGCGGCAGAGCTCCGGAATATACATCTCCTGGGCTGTTCAGTGAAAAAGATGAGTTCCAGTATCTCTGGCTGCAGATTGACGAAGCTTATTCTGGCAGCAAGTGGATTGCTATGGCCGAGCTGAGCATCAAGGAAATGACCCGTTCTATCTACGATCCTGAGAAAGAGCCAATGAAGTAAAGAAGAAATCTTTCAAGGGGGGATTCAAGAAGCCCTGAAAGAACAAAAACATCAGATAAAAGGAGGAAAGCGCAAGTTTTCCTCCTTTTTTTGATTCCTATCCGATAATTTTTCGTATCTTTGCAAAATGATAATCAGAGTGATGGACTTATGCTATACCTCATTCTAGAATAATTTTGAATTTAGTAATTGAGCCCACTTTAAAAAGGGGCATATTTTGAATCCAGTCTGACCAGTGTGGT
>ERZ1023886.87-NODE-87-length-40783-cov-60.176954_pt1 | contig 40783 bp, 30 predicted proteins | sample MGYA00380395_ERZ1023886 | MGnify/ENA primary metagenome ERZ1023886 (study PRJEB33179, sample SAMN07449002) | human gut metagenome | biome: Human-gut; feature: Human associated habitat; material: Faeces | host: Homo sapiens | place: India: Bhopal | collected... | reverse complement strand
TGATATGCGACATTTTCATCATCAGTTCCAGCTATCTGGTGGTTCACGATTGGGAAAAAGTGTTATATGGTTATGTGGTTCTTTGCGTTCAGGCATTCTGCATCGACCAGGTGGTGAACAGTCGCCGTAGAAGTGTACAGTTCTTCATCATTTCGCAGAAGTATGAGGAGATAGGCAAGCGCATCAACGTGGATGCTGATAGAGGAGTAACGGTGGTTAACGCCAGCGGTTTCTATTCCGGTCAGGATGTGAAGATGCTCTTCGTGCTTGCCAAGCAGCGCCAGGCTCCAGCCATTTTCCGCCTTATCAGCGAGATAGATCCACATGCCTTTGTCAGTCAGAGTGCCGTTATCGGTGTTTATGGCGAGGGTTTTGATCAGATTAAGTACAAAGCCAAGAAGGAGCATGGAGTATAGATTATTGATTATTGAATAATGACTATAGACTTTCATAGATAAAAAACTCCGTTTCAATTTCGTGTAATTTCAAGATATTCATACACGAAATTGGAACGGAGTTTTTCTATCTCTATCTTTTCTTTATTTCTTCAGCATCTGTGCCAGAAACTTGCTGGTGTAGCCTACGCCGCTTTTCACCATGTCTTCCGGTGTTCCGGCAAAGAGGAGCTCACCGCCACCTCGTCCGCCTTCAGGACCCATATCAATCAGCCAGTCGGCAAGTTTTATCACATCCAGGTTGTGCTCGATGATGATGACCGTGTTGCCTCTATCTACTAACTTCTGAAGCACATCCATCAGCATGCGGATATCTTCGAAATGAAGACCGGTGGTTGGCTCATCCAGGATATAGAGCGTCTGACCCGTATCTCGCTTCGAAAGCTCGGTGGCGAGTTTTACTCTTTGGCTCTCTCCGCCCGAAAGGGTAGTGGAACTCTGACCTAGTTTTATATATCCCAAGCCCACACTCTGCAATGCCTTGATCTTGTTGAGAATCTGAGGCACGTTCTCGAAGAACTCCACAGCCTGGTTGATGGTCATATCCAGCACGTCGGCAATGCTCTTTCCCTTATATCTCACCTCCAGGGTTTCACGGTTGTAACGCTTGCCGTGGCAAACCTCGCAAGGCACATACACATTCGGCAGGAAATTCATTTCGATGGTCTTGTAGCCGTTGCCCTTGCATTCGTCGCATCTTCCACCCTTCACGTTAAAGGAGAAGCGTGCCGGCTTGTAGCCTCGAATCTTTGCCTCAGGGAGTCCTACAAAGAGGGTTCGGATATCGGCGAAGACTCCAGTGTAGGTGGCAGGATTGCTTCTCGGCGTTCTGCCTATCGGACTCTGGTCTACATTCACCACCTTGTCTATCAGGTCGATGCCCTCGATGCTGTCGTATGGCATTGGCTTCTTCAGGCTGCGATAGAAATGCTGCGATAGAATCGGTTGCAGGGTCTCGTTGACCAAGGTTGATTTTCCCGAACCGCTCACACCCGTTACCACGATGAGCTTGCCCAATGGGAATTCCACATCCACATTCTTCAGGTTGTTACCCCTGGCGCCGTGGATGGTGATGCTCTTGCCGTTGCCTTCGCGTCGCTTTTCCGGTACCTTTATCGCCATCTTGCCGTTCAGATACTGGGCGGTGATGGTGTCTGTCTTCAGCATTTCTGCCGGAGTTCCCTGGAAAACAACCTCACCTCCCTTTCTGCCTGCCTTCGGACCGATGTCGATAATCCAGTCGGCGGCACGCATCATGTCTTCGTCGTGTTCTACCACAATCACCGTGTTGCCCAGGTCACGAAGTTCCTTGAGGCTTTTCAGAAGTCGCTCGTTGTCGCGCTGGTGCAAGCCGATGCTAGGCTCGTCGAGGATATAGAGCACGTTGACCAGCTGACTGCCAATCTGAGTAGCGAGACGGATGCGTTGGCTCTCACCGCCCGAGAGCGAAGCCGACTGGCGGTTGAGCGAGAGATAATCCAATCCCACGTCGAGAAGGAAGTTGACACGGGTGCGCAGTTCCTTGATGATTTCGTGCGCCACCTTCGCCTTCATGGCAGGCAGATGGTCTTCCACCTGTTCGAGCCACGAGCGGAGTTCGGTGATGTCGAGGCTTGCCACCTCAGAGATATTCTTGTCCCAGATGCGGAAGGCGAGCGACTCCTTCTTGAGTCGCAGACCGTGGCATTCCGGGCATTCTACGGTAGAGACAAACTGGTCGGCCCATTTCTTTCCGGCGGAGCTCTCATCGTCTTCCATCACCTTCTGCAGGTAATCCACCACGCCATCGTAGGCGCAGAAATAATCCGAAGAAGTATCCACCTTCTCCTTGGCAATCTTCACGTTTTCCAGACAGCCATATAGGATTTCCTGCATGGCATCTTCCGGAATCTCGCAGATCGGTGTCTTCAGTTTCAGGTCGTATTTCGCCAGCAGTGCCTCAATCTGCCAGAAAATCATCTGGTTCTTGTATTTTCCCAATGGCACGATACCGCCCTCGTAGATACTTAGCTCATCATCAGGAATCACCTTCTTGAGGTCGATTTCACCCACCTTTCCCAGTCCCTTGCAATGCGGACAGGCTCCTTCTGGGGAGTTGAAGGAAAACATGTTTGGCGCCGGGTCCTGATAGGCGATTCCGGTAACGGGGTCCATCAGTCGCTTGGAGAAGTTCTTGCCTTCTGTAGCGCCTTTTTCGATAACCATCACCATGCCGTCGCCCAGTTTCATCGCCGTAGCCACACTCTTGCGGATGCGTTCCTCGTCGCTTTCCTTCACCACGAGCTTGTCAATCACCGCCTCGATGTTGTGGTTCTTGTATCGGTCGATTTTCATACCTCTTTCTATCTCCCTGATTTCGCCGTCGATGCGCACGTAGAGATAGCCCTTGCGGCGCAATCCCTCGAAGAGTTCACGATAGTGACCCTTGCGCATGCGCACGAGAGGGGCGAGGAGGAAGATGGCCTTGCCCTCGTATTCATCGAGGATAAGGTCGATGACCTGCTCTTCAGTATATTTCACCATCTTCTTGCCGCTCTGGTAGCTGTAGGCCGTTCCGGCACGTGCGAAGAGCAAGCGCAGGTAATCGTAAATCTCGGTGGTGGTGCCCACGGTGGAGCGCGGGTTCTTGTTGGTGGTTTTCTGCTCGATGCTGATCACAGGGCTCAAGCCTGTAATCTTATCCACGTCAGGGCGCTCCATGTTGCCCAGAAAATTGCGGGCGTAAGCTGAAAAGGTTTCGATGTATCTGCGCTGACCTTCGGCGAAGATGGTGTCGAAAGCCAGCGAAGACTTGCCCGATCCAGAGAGACCGGTTATCACGGTGAGGGAGTCGCGCGGAATCTCTACATCAATGTTCTTGAGATTGTGAACCCGGGCGCCCCATACATTTATTTTTTCTTCTGAAATCATGCTCTTATCTTTCTTCTGAAATGAAACTTCATTGCTGAAATCAAATCATTGTCCTGAATTGTTTTGTGTTTCTGTGAATCCGCGCAGCAGGTTCACATCCTTCTTGATGTTGTACGTCTTGCCGTCGGCCCCCTTTGCCTTGACGAGGCAGAAATAGACGCCATCCTTCACCGGCTTGCCCTTGTAGGTGCCGTCCCATCCTTCGGCAGGATGGGTCCACTCAAAGAGTTTCTGTCCCCATCGGTTGAAGATGTAGCCATGAAAGTCGGTGATGCTCTGGTAGCCGTCCTTCGCCTTGTAGATGTCGTTGATGCCGTCGCCGTTGGGGCTGAAGGCATTCGGCATGAGCAGCACGCTCTCTGAGATGGAGAGGGTGAAGGGACTCTCCTCGTTGGTGGTCTCTATCTCCTGTTCGCCCTGGGTAAACTTGGCGTAGAGCACCACGCGGATACTTCCCGACTCGGTGAAGTCGAAGTCGGTGTTCTCCTCATACCTTATTATATATGGCTCCTGAGCCGCGTCTTTGTAGAACCTCCATTCGTAGTAGGCGTCCCATCCCGCATAGTCGGCAGGGTGCGCTTCAAAGGTGGCATGAACTGGTGCCGAACCGCTGTAGGATTCGTCGGTGATGGTTTCGCCGTCAGGCCCCGTGAAGGCAGCGGTAGGCGTTGCCGACGGATAAACATCATCGGCATGAATGTGCCCAAAAACGAGCAACATGATGCAAAGTATCGTTATTTTTAGTCTCATTTTACAAATAATTTGTGCAAAGATAATAAAAAGCTTAGAGATTTTGGGCTAGATGCGAGATTTTTTGTATTTTTGCAGGTGAAAAGTTGAATTATTGCCGTGAAAGGCATGATTTCTGAAGATATTAACATTAAATTTGGAACGATTATGAGAAGAAGTATGAGATATTTCTTGATGATTGTGGGATTGACTTTGAGTATGGGTGTTTTCGCCCAGACCACCAAATGGCGTGACATTTATACGGTGAAGAAGAAGGATACGGTGTTTGGCATTGCCAACAAGTACGGATTGTCTTTGCCAGAACTGATGGAGGCGAATCCGGAGATGAAGCAGGAGGGCTACGTCTTGCAGAAGGGTGCCACCCTGTTTATTCCTTATGAGAAGGATTTGAAGAAGAACCAGGAGAAAGCGGGGAATGCTGCCGGGGCTTCGGCTGCTGCCGCAACTGCGGGCACGGGGGCTTTAGCGCCTGCCAAGAGTGCTGCTGCTCCTGCCGTGGTGAGCAACGCCGTGAAGATTGGCGTGATGTTGCCTTTGCACGATGTGGATGGCGACGGAAAGAGAATGGTGGAGTACTACCGTGGACTGCTGATGGCTTGCGACGAGTTGAAGCAGAAGGGAATCTCTACCGATGTTCATGCCTGGAACGTGCCGATAGATGCGGATATCCGTACCACCCTGCTGCAGGAAGGTGCCGACAAGTGCAACATCATCTTCGGTCCGCTCTATACCAAGCAGGTGGCTCCGCTGACGGGCTTCTGCAAGACCTACGGCATCAAACTGGTGATTCCGTTTTCCATCAATGGGGATGATGTGGAGCGCAACAAGGAAATCTTCCAGGTTTACCAGAGTCAGGAGACGCTGAACGAATCCACCATCCAGGCTTTCCTGAAGCGATTCACCAATGTGCATCCTATCTTCGTAGATTGCAACGACTCTACATCGAGAAAGGGTGTCTTCACCTACGGACTCCGCAAGGAGCTGGAGAAGAGAAACATCAACTATAGCATCACCAACGTGAACTCAAGCATCGACCAGTTTGCCAAGGCTTTCCTGCCTAGCAAGCAGAATGTGGTTATTCTGAACACGGGCCGCTCACCACAGTTGACGGCGGTGCTCAACAAGCTGGATGAATTCGACAGCAAGTATCCTGGAGCAGCCATCTCGCTTTTCGGTTACACCGAATGGCTGATGTACGCCAAGTACAACTTGGAGCGATTCTATAAGTATGATACTTATATCCCTTCCACCTTCTATTATAATGCCAGCTCGGCAAAGACGCAGAGCTTGGAGAAGAATTATGTAGCCTGGTTCCATCAGCCGATGATGATAGCCCAGCCACGTTTCGCCATCACGGGCTACGACCACGGCATGTTCTTTATCCAGGGATTGAAGAAGCAGGGTGCCAACTTCAACGGGGATGGTCAGCAGGTGAATTATCAGCCTGTTCAGACTCCTCTGCATTTCGTGAAGACCAGCAGGGGCGGATACAGGAACAAGAGCTTCCAGCTGATTCACTATACCTTCAATCATCAGATAGAGGCGATTAAGTATTAGTTTATAGTTTACAATTTATAGTTTATAGTTTTGAGTTGATAATGAATAGATATTTTGGGCTGCTGGTTCTGTTGCTGGCTTTCGGAATCCCGGTTTCGGCACAGATAGGAGAACATCGCAATGACTTCAGCATCGGATTCAACGGCGGATACGTGATGAGTTCGGTGGGCTTCGAACCGGATGTGCAGCAGAAACAGCACGGGGGAATCACGGGAGGACTCTCGCTGAAATATACCTGCGAGAAATACTTCAAAACCATCTGCTCCATCTACGCCGAGGTGAACTACGCCCAGGTGGGATGGAAGGAGGATATCCTCGATATCGACAACCAGCCCGTGATTATCACGGATACGAAGCAGGCGATGGCCTATAGCCGCACCATCAACTATATCCAGGTGCCAGTGTTTGCCCATCTGGCATGGGGTAGAGAGGAGAGGGGATTGAACATCTTCGTGAATGCCGGTCCGCAATTCGGATTCTATCTGAGCGATTCGAAAGATACCAACTTCGACGTGAAGAACATGCCGAAGACGGATAACGACCGCGTAAGTCCCGTGGTGGCGCAGGACACCATGGCCATCAAGAACAAGTTGGATTACGGCATTGCCCTGGGCTTGGGTGCTGAATACAGCATCCCGAAGGTGGGACACTTCCTTGCCGAGGCGCGCTACTACTACGGATTGGGCAATATCTACGGTGCGTCGAAGCGTGATTACTTCGGAAAGAGTAACTACGGACAGATAGTATTGAAACTCTCTTATCTCTTCGATATTACAAGAACGAAGAACGTTAGGAGAAAGTAGTTTACAGTTAATAGTTTATAGTTAATAATTGATAATTAATAATTAATAGAAAATAGAAATTAGTGATAATGAAATTATCATTTATGTTTTGAAACGATGAGTACAACAGAAAAAATTCAGATGAAATTGAGCGACTCGAAGTCAGCTCGCTGGACCGCCCTCTTCATTGTGAGCGTCACGATGATGTTCGGTTACTTTTTTACAGATGTAATGTCTCCGCTGGAGCCACTCTTGACAGCAGCCAAGGGGGCAGAGAATGGCCTCGGACTCGGATGGAGTTCGGATGAATACGGCTTCTTCTCTGGAGCCTACGGATACTTTAATGTGTTCCTCCTGCTCCTCTTCTTCGGTGGACTCATTCTCGATAAGTTCGGCATCCGTTTTACGGGTATCCTCTCTACCGTCCTGATGTTTGGTGGAGCCTTGTTGAAGTGGTACGCTGTGGGTCATGAGTTTGCCGGATCAATGGCAGTGCCATTCTTTGGTACTTATAGTACACAGGTAGTCATCGCCGCTCTTGGCTTCGCCATCTATGGCGTGGGCTGTGAGATATGCGGTATTACCGTGAGCAAGGTTATTGTGAAATGGTTTACGGGTCATGAACTGGCTCTGGCAATGGGCGTGCAGGTGGCTACGGCCCGTTTGGGAACAGCCGCTGCCCTGGGTGCTTCTCTTCCTTTCGCCAAGGCAATGGGCGGCGTATCTGCTTCTATTGGCTTGGGTGCAGCCTTGCTTTGTGCCGGTGTGCTGGTCTATCTGGTTTATTGCGCAATGGATAAGAAGGAGGATGCTTCAGCAGCTGCTGCGGCTACTGAACCGGAAGAAGGATTCAAGTTCTCTGACCTGGGTGGACTTTTCAAGACAACAGGTTTCTGGTATGTAGCATTCCTTTGCCTGATGTTCTATGCAGGTGTATTCCCATTCCTGAAGTTTGCCACCAAGCTGATGATTTTCAAGTATGGTGTTGATGCTAGTATGGCAGGTCTGATTCCTGCGATGTTGCCATTCGGTACCATCTTCCTCACTCCGCTCTTCGGCAGCGTATACGACAAGTATGGCAAGGGTGCCACGCTGATGATTATCGGCAGTTGCCTCCTTACTCTGGTACACGTAGTCTTTGCCCTGCCACTCAACTCATGGGTGTTTGCCATCGTGATGATGCTCATCCTGGGCATTGCCTTCGGATTGGTGCCTTCAGCCATGTGGCCATCCGTGCCAAAGATCATCCCAATGAAACTCTTAGGAACTGCATACGCACTTATCTTCTATATTCAGAATATCGGACTGGCTCTTATTCCGGTATGGATTGGTAAGGTGAACCAAGCAAATACGGGTGCTGATGGTGTAATCGACTATACTGAGACGATGACCATCTTTGCAGCCTTTGGCGTGATTGCCATCGTCATCTCCTTCCTCCTCCTCCTGGAAGACAAGCGCAAGGGCTATGGCCTGCAGCAGCCTAATGTGAAGAAATAAATGAAATGAAGAGTGAAGAACGAAGAGTGAAGAATTCGTTTGCTCTTCGTCCTTCAGAATCATTGATAGTATAATTCTATAAAAGAAAGGAATAACCATGAACCCTACAGCTGAATCATTGATTAAGGACTATGCTGACCCTATAGAGCAGCAGGAGATAGACAAGTTTATCTGTTCGGAAATGGGCAGACAGATTCACCGATACATTAAAGGAATGTCGGGAACTAAACAAGCTATGCTCAAGTTTGAGGAAAGATTGGCAAGCCTCTCTGTTCCGGAGAAGGAGAAGGCGATTGCCAAGTATATCGATTTGAACCGAAAGGCATTGGACGGTTTGGACTTGAAGATGATTTTGGTTCGTTCGGTGGCTAACTATTGCGATACGTTCCAGTATATGCTGGATTTCGTGAACGACAAGCGCAAGATGGTGTTCTACTATCATCGCCTGAAGGAGAAGTACATCCGTTATCACGAGGTGTTCGAGGAGAACGGCAAGTTTGGAATGAAAGACCATCAGGGCAACGTGATGCTTCAGCCCGTGTATGATTTTCTCCGCACGTGCTACATCTACAATGACGACCTGAGCATCATGCCGGTAATAGCCGAGAAGAATGGCAAGATGGGATTGGTCATGCCAGACGGCAAGGACACCATCGTAGCCGATTTCCTTTATGATGAAATCTGTCTCAGAGATGAGTATCCTTATTTCGAGGCAGTGAGAGACGGAATAAGCGGCTTGATAGATAAGAATGGAAACTTTGTGAATAGTTAATAGTTAACAGTTTATAGTTAATAGAGAAAGGGCAATCAGATTGGGATGAACCAACTGATTGCCCTTTTTCCTTCGTTGCTATGAGCAACTTAGTTTTATCTAATTTTCTCTCGTCTTCAAATCCGAATAAATTATAAACTATAAATTATAAACTATAAATTATAAACTATAAACTATAAATTATAACTTATCCCAAGTATTTCATCAAGATCTTGATCTTTCCGCTTTCACGGAGCTTGATGATACTCTTTTCACGAATCTGGCGCACACGCTCGCGGGTGAGGTTGAACTCGCTGCCGATTTCCTCCAAACCCTTCTCGTGGCAACCGATGCCATAGCAGTAGCAGAGAATCTTGCGCTCACGCTCTTTCAATACCGTAGCCAACACACGCTGCAGCTCACTTGCCATAGACTCGAAATCCACACCCTTGTCGGTACGGCTGTCGTCGCCCGAAGCCATCACGTCGACCATGGCATTGTCATCGTCATCGCTACCAAATGGAGCGTCAATACTCATGTGGTGATTGTCAGCCTTGATGGTCTGGTCAATCTTGCTTTCCTCCATCTTGGTAATCTGTGCCAGCTCGGCAACAGAAGGCTTGCGCTGGTTCTCCTGCTCAAACTTGCTGATCTCTGCGCTGATCTTGCTCAACGCACCCACCTGGTTCAAAGGCAAGCGAACGATACGGCTCTGCTCAGCGATGGCCTGGAGAATGCTCTGGCGAATCCACCACACTGCGTATGAGATGAACTTAAAACCACGAGTCTCATCAAATTTCTCGGCAGCCTTCACCAAACCGATGTTTCCCTCGTCAATCAAGTCGGTAAGACCCAAACCCTGGTGCTGGTACTGCTTAGCAACAGACACCACGAATCGGAGGTTTGCCTTAACCAGTTTCTCCTTGGCACGCTCACCCTCGCGTCCGCCCTTGCGAATCTTCTGGGCCAGCTCAATCTCCTCGTCGATAGAGACCATAGGTTCTCGACCAATCTCCACCAAATACTTGTCAAGTGCTTCGCTGGAACGGTTGGTTATACTCTTGCTAATCTTAAGTTGTCTCATAAATATCCTTTTACCTTTCTATTTTGTTTTTTATCTTTATAATACCGTCGGAATCCACCTTTACGGTTTCGGGCTGCAAAGTTACAAAAAAAAATGCAATCTTGTTGTAATAGAAATGGAAAACTTTTGCAAGATTTGTCTGTATTTTAGAATTTTAGCCGTTTTTGAATATAAAAATGGTATTTTATGTTAGGTTTTTGATGCAACAAGTTTGAAATATCGAAAAAAATGTGTATCTTTGCACGGAAATTGCGAGAAAAGAATAACTAAATAATAAATAATAGAAAAAAATAAAAAATTATGTTTGAGAATCAACCAAAAGGTCTATGGACCTTAGCTTTGGCCAATACCGGTGAGCGTTTCGGTTACTACACCATGCTCGCTGTATTCGCTCTGTTCTTGGGTGAGAACTTCGGTTTTGATGCAGGTACGGCATCAGAGATTTATACCTGGTTCCTCACTGCAGTGTATTTCTTGCCTCTGTTCGGTGGTATGGCTGCTGACAAGTGGGGTTACAACAAGATGGTAATCATCGGTATCCTCATCATGTTCCTGGGCTATCTGTTCCTCGCTATCCCATTGGGTGGAGGTTCTGTTGCTATTGCTGCCATGGGTGCAGCCCTGCTGCTTGTGAGCTTGGGTACTGGTTTCTTCAAGGGTAACCTACAGGTAATGGTGGGCGACCTTTACAACGATCCTAAGTATGCACAGAATCGTGACTCTGGTTTCTCGCTTTTCTATATGGCGATTAACATTGGTGCCTTGTTTGCTCCTACTGCTGCTACAACTATCATGGCATGGGCACAGAACGACCTGGGCTATTCCAAGGCTGATTCTTATCACTTCGCTTTCGCAGTAGCTTGCGTTTCTGTGATTCTTTCTATCCTCATCTATTTCTTGGGTAAGAAGACCTACCAGCAGGTATTGGTAGCTGACAAGAAGAAGGAAGACGGTAAGGCTGAGGAAGTAGAGGAGATGAGTCCTGCTGAGACCAAGGAGCGCATCGTTTGCCTCGCTTTGGTTTTCGCTGTGGTTATCTTCTTCTGGATGGCTTTCCACCAGAACGGTTTGACCTTGACCTGGTTTGCTGATGAGTTTACTGCTCGTGAGGCTACGGGTGCTACCGGTATGATGTTCAACGTCATCAACCTCGTTTGGTGCATCTTCATGGTATTCGGTATCTGTGGCTTGTTGACAGCTCCTAAGGGTACTTCAGGCAAGAGCAAGTTGATCAATCTCGCTTTCATCGTGATTCCTGCTGCCATCCTGGGTTATACTTACATGAATTCCGGTGATCAGACAGTAGCTATCGATGCTCCTATCTTCCAGCAGTTCAACCCTTGCTTCGTAGTAGCTCTGACTCCAGTGAGCATCGCTCTCTTCGGTTGGTTGGGTCGAATCGGCAAGGAGCCTAAGGCACCAGTGAAGATTGGTCTGGGTATGCTCGTTGCTGCAGGTGCTTATCTCCTGATGACTGTATCAAGTCTTGGTTTGCCTGCAACCGATCACCCTAACCACGTAGCAGACGTTACTCCAAACCTGCTCGTGAGCACCTACTTGATTCTGACTTTCGCAGAGTTGTTGCTTTCACCTATCGGTATTTCATTCGTATCTAAGGTAGCACCTCCAAAGTACAAGGGTATGATCATGGGTGGCTGGTTCGTTGCAACAGCCCTCGGTAACAAGTTGGTTTCTATCCCAGGTCACATGTGGGATATGCCATTGCCAGTAGTATGGGGAACCTTGATGGTTATCTGTCTGCTCGCAGCTCTCTTCATCTTCTCAATCATCAAGAAGTTGAATCGCGTAAGCTAAATCAAAAATTTCATCTATACAAAAAACGAGGTAACAGGTTGCGCCTGTTATCTCGTTTTTGCTTAATGACCCTTAATGACACTGACCCTTAATGACACTTTTGGGGATTGTTGCTTACATGCAGCTCGTTACGCCGAGCGAGGTGGCGATAGCCGTCAGGATGCTGATGGCTATCTGGATCACCATTTTCCAGGTTTCTTTTTTCATCATCTTTTAGTTTTTTAGGCACGGATTACACGGATTACACGGATTTTCATGATCATTCGGATTCTTGATGAGATTATAAGTGGCTTTATTTACATGAGTGCCATAAGTCCGTGTAATCCGTGTAATCCGTGCCTTATTATACCCTAGGCAAGATACTTATGGCACTCTCTTATCGGCTAGATAGTTACATCCGTGCTATCGCCGTCGCCGGAACCTGGGTCGGTCTTGCCAGAGCCCTCTCCGGTGTTGCCCCCGGAAGTGCCCGTGTCACCCTTGCTTCCGCCGCCAGTAGAGCTGCTTCCGCCGTTGCCGTCGTCGCCGCCATCAGGGTCGATAGGGGCGTTGAGGTCAACGTTGGTCTTGCCCTCCTTGATGGCCTTCAGCACAGCAGCCTGGGCGCTGCGGCTAGCCACGAGGTTGAACTCGGCGTCGTCGAGCAGGTTCTTGAACTCCTTGCCAGGCTCCCACTGAACCTTCACCTGGGTGATGTTCTGCGCCGTAAACTTGTCGGCAGTCTCTGCGCCCTTGGAGCCGAGCAGGAGAGAGAAATCGCCCAGGTCGCCCAGACGAATCTTCTTGCCCTCGAGCAGCATCTCTCTCATGCAGTCCACTGCCATGTAGAGGATGGCGCTGATGTCAGCTCTTGAATACACACTGCCGTGAGAAGTGATGTGCTTGGCAAACTTCTCGATGGTCATCACATCGGTGTACTGCGAGATGGCGAACGCATTCTGCTTCTCGGTCTTCACGAGGTCAAGGTCCTTCTGGTCAGGATTCTTACCCTCCTGCTTAGCCTGGTTGATGCGTGACTTTGCCTGGTTGATCTCCAAAAGGTTTGCGTTCACGCTGCGCATTACGATGCTGTAGTTAATCATACTCGTTTTGTGTTTAATGAGTTCGTTAAAATCACAACTACCCAGAAAGCCCCGTTTTCTGTGCTTTTTTGGGTCTTAATAGATGACCGGCGCCTGCCATCATTTAAGACCCGCTGCGGTCTTCTATGATGACCGCCCTGAGGCACAAAAGGCTGTTCTTTCGATTGCCGGTGCAAAGATACGAAGATTTTGGGTATCCGACAAATTTTGGCATGTGATAAGGGTCGATTTTCAGCAAAACACTTACGATTTGAAACTTCGCTAAAAAACGGACTCTATTTCTTATGGGGCGCATCTCTATGTTTTTGCGGTATCGAAAACTATGTTTTGCGATATAAATCAGCATATTACGAAGTAATAACCGATTATGTGGAAACGTATTCAGTATTCAGTATTCAGTTTTTTTCGCTGTTGTTTCCATCCTATGTATAGATAGTATATTATATATATAAATATATATATATATAATATAAAATATCTACTTACAATTTATAACCACAGAAAGGGTAACTATCGCGAAAAAAACTGAATACTGAATACTGAACACCCTCTTAGGTGTCACACGCCCTGAGGTATAACGGCAGTTACCAAGTCCATAATAAGTCTATAATAAGTCCATGATACCCCCTGCTATAAGATATGTAAAACAATTGAGAATCAAGAAGATACTAGGTTAGTTAACTATAAAGAGTAAAAAAATGCTCAATTCAGTTATTTGCTTCCCTAATTAGTTTTCGGATGGCCTCTCCCTCTTTTTCGTGTTTTTGAAGGATTTTTCTTCTTTTTTTTGTGTGTTAATCTATAGTCAGACGGGCGTTATCGGACACTTTTATCTACCATGCAAAACTTATATTTTCTGTATAAAAACTTACTTTTCTATGAAAAACAGGTCATTTTGTGTCAAGGTCATTTCGGGTCATTTTGGTTTTTCAGTACTTAGAAAAACCTCAATGACCCGAAAATTGTGCTTTACTTCTTCAACCACTTATCCAGCCATCCGAAGAAGGTGCGCTGCCAGAGCACGCCGTTCTGTGGCTTTAATACCCAGTGGTTCTCATCAGGATAGATGAGGAGTTCGGCTGGAATACCGCGCATGCGGGCTGCATTGAAGGCACCCATGCCCTGGTTGGCGTTGATGCGGTAGTCCTTCTCGCCATGGATGCAGAGGATAGGTGTATCCCACTTGTCTACAAACTTATGAGGACTGTTCTCGTAAGTCTTCTTGGCGTTGGCACTCTTATCCTTGTTCCAGTAAGCGTCCTCATACTCCCAGTTGCTGAACCAAGCCTCCTCGGTATTGGTGTACATGCTCTCCAGATTGAAAGCTCCGTCGTGGGCGAGGAACGCCTTGAAACGCTTGTTGTGGTGACCGGCGAGATAATATACTGAGAAACCGCCGAAGCTGGCTCCTACACAGCCCAGACGATCCTTGTCTACGTAAGGCAGATTCTTGGTAGCATCATCGATGGCAGAAAGATAATCGTTCATGCACTGACCCGTCCAGTCGCCTGAAACCTCCTCGTTCCAGGCACTGCCGAAACCAGGGAGACCACGGCGGTTAGGCAATACGATGACGTAACCGTTGGCTGCCATAATCTGGATGTTCCAGCGGTAGCTCCAGAACTGGCTCACCGGACTCTGAGGACCGCCCTCGCAGAAGAGAAGGGTAGGGTACTTCTTGGTTTCATCGAAATTAGATGGCAACATCACCCAAACCAGCATGTCCTTGCCGTCGGAGGTCTTCACCCAGCGCTGCTCACACTTGCCCAGGTTCAACTGGCTCAGAATGTGGTCGTTCTCGTGGGTAATCTGCTCTACCTTGGTGCTCTTGGCATTCTTACCAGGGGTAACGATGTAGATATCTGTAGGGTGGCTCATGCTTGCCTTGGTGGCGAGAAGCTTGTTGCCGCTGTTGGCAAGCGAGATGCTTCCGTAGTCAGCCCACTCGTTGGTAATCTGCTTCACTTCGCCCTTGAAGTTGGCCTGATAGAGGTTCAGGGTTCCGTGCCAAACGCCGATGAAGCTGAGGCTCTTGCTGTCCTTGTTCCACACGAAGCCCTCTACGTTTGAATCAAACTTGTCTGATACATAGTTCTTCTTGCCTGTGGCGAGATCGTATACGCAGAGGCGGTTGCGGTCGCTCTCGTAGCCATTGCGAGCCATGCTCTGCCAAGCGATGTACTTGCCATCAGCAGAGAACTGAGGGTTCACGTCGTAACCCGGATTGTTCTTCAGATTCTCAGGCGCATTCACAGCCTGGTTCTTCATGCTCTTGGTAGCATCAATCTTAGGCTCCACATAGCCAGCCTCCTTGCAGAGGTTCTTGGTCTTGCGCGTACCTATATTATAAAGGAAGATATCAGAGTCGGTAGAGATGGCATACTGAACGCCTTCCTTCTTGCGGCAGGTGTAGGCGATGGTCTTGGAATCAGGGCTCCATGCCAGCTGCTCGATGCCTCCGAATGGTGCCATAGGGCACTCGAATGGCTCATCCTTCAGGATATCCTCGCCTGCGTTGATGGTGCCGTCGGCAGCAACATCAGCCACGAATGGGTGGAGAAGGCTCTTTACGTAGTGGTCCCAGTGGCGATAGTTCATATCGGTGACGAGGCGACCGGTGGCGAGAGGCAGATCGGAAGGATTCTCCTTGATGGTTCCGTGGTAAGGGAGTTCCTTGATGAGGATTACCTTCTTGTCGTCAGGGGAGAAGCGGAAGCCCTGGATGCCCAATTTGTCGTTGGTGAGCTGCTTGCGGCCGGTGCCGTCTGGGTTCATGCTCCAGAGCTGGCCTCCGCGGATGAAGGCAATCTTCTCTCCGCCCTGAATCCAAGCCGCATCGGTCTCGCTCTTGGCATCAGTGGTCAGTGCCTTCTGGTTCTTGCCGTTGGCATCCATGATGAAGAGCATCTGATGGCTCTTGTTTTCCTTCACGCTGTAGTAACCTACCTGGTAAACCACCTGCTTGCCGTTAGGCGAAGCTTCGGCGCCACCAATTCTTCCCATCGCCCAAAGAGCCTCTGGGGTCATCAGGTGGTTTTCCACCTTGATGTTGTTCTTTTCAATCATAGTCTGTGCATCGGCTGAAGTTGCGCTCATGGTGAGTGCTGCTGCAGCCAGAATCATTGCTTTAATCATATTTTTGTGATTTTATTGAATATTCGGTGCAAAGTTACTGCAAAAATTCGATTTGGCGAAAGGATTGCGAGTTTATTTCTCATTCTTATGGCTTATCTGTCACTTTTTAGAAACTTTATCTTTATATTTGTCTCGTAATTCAATACTTTTTTGTAATTTTGCAGGCGATTTGTTTTTTAACGATAAGGATATAGAATTCAACTCAAAGAAAGATAACACAATATGAAGTTAGGATTTGACAACGAGAAGTATTTGAAGATTCAATCCGAGCACATCAAGGAGAGAATCTCTAAGTTTGACGGAAAGCTTTACCTGGAATTGGGAGGCAAGCTTTTCGATGACCACCACGCCAGCCGCGTTTTGCCGGGTTTCCAGCCTGATAGCAAACTGCGCATGTTCCAGAAAATCAGCGATAGCATCGAGATTGTTATCGTAATCAGTGCCGCCGACATCGAGAAGAACAAGAAGCGTGCCGACTTGGGCATTACTTACGATGAGGACGTGCTGCGCCTTCGTGGCGAGTTCCAGAACCGTGGCTTCATGGTGGGCTCTGTTGTCATCACCCATTATAACGGTCAGCCTGCAGCCATCGCCTTCAAGCAGCGCCTGGAGCGTGAGGGCATCAAGACTTTCTGCCATTATCTCATCGAGGGTTATCCTCATGATGTGGATCTCATCGCTTCTGACGAGGGCTTCGGCAAGAATGATTATGTAGAGACCGAGCGTCCGCTGGTGATAGTCACTGCTCCGGGTCCTGGTAGCGGCAAGATGGCAGTCTGCCTGAGTCAGCTTTATAACGAGAACAAGCGTGGGGTGCGTGCGGGTTACGCCAAGTTTGAGACCTTCCCTGTCTGGAATCTCCCGTTGAAGCATCCGGTGAACATCGCCTACGAGGCTGCTACTGCCGACTTGAACGATGTGAACATGATTGACCCATTCCATCTGGAAGCATACAACAAGATTGCCATCAACTACAACCGCGACGTGGAGATTTATCCTGTGCTCAACGCTTTGTTTGAGGGAATTTACGGAAGCAATCCATACAAGTCGCCTACGGATATGGGTGTGAACATGGTGGGCTTCTGCATTTCGGATGATGAGGCTTGCTGCGAGGCTTCGAAGAACGAGATTATCCGCCGTTATTATGCGGCTACCAACAAGTTGGCTGCCGGTGCGTGCAACGAGGCGGAGATCAGTAAGATTCAGATGCTTTTCAAGCAGGCTAATATTACCACGGCTTATCGCAAGGTGACTGTTGCGGCTAAGGATCACAAGAAGGCGACGGGTCATACTTCTGCTGCGATTGAGTTGGAGGATGGCACGATTATCTGCGGTCACAGCAGTGAGTTGCTGGGTTGCAGTGCGGCATTGCTGCTGAATGTAACCAAGCACTTGGCGGGCATCGACCATGAGTTGAAGCTGATTCCTCAGTCGATGATTGAGCCTATTCAGCATACGAAGGTGAACTATCTGGGCGGTCATAATCCTCGTCTTCATACGGATGAGGTTTTGGTAGCTCTTTCTGTTCTTTCAGAGAATGATGAGAATTGCCGGAAGGCATTGGAGCAGTTGCCAAAGCTCCGTGGCTGTCAGGCTCATTGCACCGTGATGCTGAGTGATGTGGATCAGAAGATTTTCAAGAAGCTTGGTGTCAGCATCACCTGCGAGCCGGTATTGAAGAAGTAAATTCGGCTTGGATTCTGTTGAAGAAATAGATTCGGATAAAATAAAATACCCCCGAAGGGGTATAGTTAATCGTGAAGTTTGATTAATTATACCTTTTCGGGGGTAATTCTTTATCTTTCAATCGGCATTCCGAGCTTGGTCCAGTTTAGGATTCCGCCTTCCATATCATATACCTTGAAGCCTTGCTTCTTCATTTTCTGGCAGGCACCATGGCTTCGCTTTCCGCTTCTGCAATAGATGTAGTAGGTGCGGGACTTGTCCAGTTGCTTGATGCCGGCATCGAATGCTTCGGGATTGAGGTAATCTAATTGTTGGGCACCTGCCAGATGTCCTTCTGCATATTCCTTGGAAGTGCGGACATCTAGAAGGATGCTGGTTGTATCTGCCTTTGCCTGGTTGATGAAGGCTTGTGGAGCCAATACGATGATGCCGTCGGATGGGGCTGATTTTGATGATTGGCCAGCCTGTGCTGAGCAGCCGGTGGTTGATAAGCCAACAGCTGCTAAAAGTGATAAGAGTATTTTCTTCATTTCTTTTTTTTGTTTATACTATTCTTATTTTTTGTTTTTTTTATTCTCGTTTGTTCTGCTTGGCAGAATGAATTGCTGAAAGAAATTATCTTAAAGCCATGACTCTGCTGAGAATCAGCTTTTTGTATTCCTTCTTCATGCTATCCGGCAGGAAAGAGGCTTCTATGAGGTCGAGCCATTTCACGATGGAGCGGCGGAATTTCTTGGCGATGTTGTTGATTACCTTTTCGCTGAGTCCTGATGCGGTCATTACCTTGATGAAATCTGCTTTCTGAATCTTTCGCTTTCTGCCATTGAGCGTCAGGGCGAGTTCTTCTGTATCTTCCGGCATTACAATCTTGGTGCAGAGAAGGTCGTAGGCAGGGGTTAAGCCATAGCCCAACTTGCGGTTGTTGTAGAGCGAGAAGTTCTTGAGGTGCATGTCGGCGTTGCCGATAATCCACGAGAAGATAACTACTTCCCAATAGTTCACGAGGTCGAGCTGCGAGAAGGAGGAATACTTTTTGATGAGTTTGGCTACCTGCTCGTAGGATCCTTTGTATTTGTATTCGGTGAGACGCTCGGACAGCTGGCACATATCCTCCATCGGTATTTTTGTTCCATCATCCAGTCGGTCTATTCTCCGGGTGATGTAGCAGAGTTCGCCATCGGCAAAGCGAATCAAGCCATGGGGAACCACGGCGATTTTGGCGGCTTCTGCGAGGTGCATCGTGAGGTCTTCTATTTCGGGAAGACAGCGATAGCGGTCGGTTTGGGGCTTGAGGATGTATTTTCCCCAAAGGCCTACAATGGTGAAGCGGGATGGTTCGTTCTTTCCGCCTGGGTTGACATCGAGCGAGAGCTTTGCCTGCACACCCGTGAGGGTGGTTTGGGCACGCACTACCTGTTTTGCCAGGTCGCCGATTTCCTTTCTTACGTAGGGTAGGACAGGGGCTTCCTTGGTGCCGAAGAGTTTTCGGGCGCAAGCAGGATGGTAATCTACCTGGCCTGGCTTGAGCGGTTTATAGCAATATAGACATTTCTCCATAGTTCTTTCTCCTTTCTAGTTTTGGGGTGAAGCATTTGTTCCTTCTGCAGGGGAGTCATCTACTGGGATGACGCTGACGGCTCCGATGCAATCCTTGCAGCAGGCGAGGAGGAGTGACATTCTATCCCGCTGGTTGATTTTCCAACTGCTTTCTGCGATGTTCAGCAGCCATCCTTCTGGGATTAACCCATCGAAGAAGGGAAACAGTACGGTATCGTGGTAGGGTTCGTTGGATAACGGGAGTGTGAGACTCACGGCTTCGGCTTGACTTGATGCCAGGTAATCTGCATCATAGGCGAAGGTGAAGCCCGTTTCATCTTCCGTCAGCAGGCCTACGTATTGGTTGTAGAGATAAATCTTTCCTTGTTTCATAAAATTCTATTTTTATTCTTTTCTGATAGGAACGGGGCCGATTTCCTGGCCGAAGAGGAGGAGAACCTGATTAACTTTATCGAGTCGCAATGTTTCTTTTCCCTGCTCCAGTTCTCTTACGAATCGGAGACCTACGCCCGATTTCGCAGCCAAATCTACCTGGGTCAATCCGAATTGCTTGCGCATTTCCTTGACGTATGATGATAATGTATTGCTCATATTTTATTTCTTTTATACCCTTTCGGGTAAAATTATGTTATTGGTAATACTATATTATACCCTTTCGGGGACAAATATACGAATAAAAAATGAAAATACCCCCGAAAAGGTATAATTTATAATATCATTTAACAAATTATACCTTTTCGGGGGTAATGTTATGCGTTTGTGACTGGAGTAACTTGCCGTTGGCTTTACCTAAGGCCAGATAGTCATCTATTGCGCCTTCAAAATCCCTTCGTAGTTCATTGACATCTTGACCTTCGTAGGTAATCATATCCTTGCTCATTCCGAGAACCTTGCCATATAAGCAATTGTCCTCCTCACTATAATCTACGCTACCCGTATAACCTTTATATTTTAATAATCCCATATTATGTTCCTCCTATTTATTAATATATCCATTAGCTTTTAGAAATGTGAATACTTGTCTCATAACATATCCTTTGATAATATTTGAAGGATGAGGCTTGTGCATGATGTAGCTATTAAAAAAGCGTAACGAACACCTTTTCCAGGTAATCCATTACGCTTTCATTTTTATCTAGAAAACTTTATTTTCCGAGATTATTTTTCTTCTCGTTCAGTTCTGCCTGCTTACGCATCATCTCTTCCTGCTGCTTGCGCTGCAACTCCTGGAGGGCCTGCATTCTGGCCATCAAGCCGCTTGCCTTCTTAGGATTGTTTTTGTTCTCCTGATAGCGCTTCTCCAGAATGGCGAGGAGCTTCTCGTCGTTGGTGGTCTTGCGCAAGGTCCACATGATTGCGGCACTGAAGAACAATGAGATGAAGTAGTAGAAGTTCAAACCTGCAGAGTAGTCGTTGAACATGAAGAAGAACATCAATGGCATGAGATACATCATCCATTGCATCATCTTCATCTGCTCTGCCTGCTGACCTACCATCTGATCACGCTGCTGGCGCATCGTCATCCATGAGTACAACAGGTTGGCTACGCAGAAGAGAATACAGGTCAAACTCAAGTGGTCGCCAATCAACCAGATGTTGGTGTGCCACTCGAAGATTGGGTCGAAGGTGCTCAAGTCGTTCATCCACAAGAACTTCTCACCACGAAGCTGGATGGCGTTAGGAACGAAGTTGAACATCGCAACCCAAACCGGCATCTGAATCAGCATTGGCAAACAGCCTGACAGTGGGCTTACACCATACTTAGCATACTCTGCCATCATCGCCTGCTGCTTCTGCATCTGATCCTCTGGCTTGTTGAACTGAGCGGTAGCTGCCTCGAGCTTTGGCTTCAACACACGCATCTTGGCAGAACTCATGTAGCTCTTTTTCACCATAGGGTAGGTGATGAGCTTCAGGAGCAAAGTGATGAGAATCAATACGATACCCATTGGGAATACTTTGCTCAACCAGTCGAACACGTAGAGTGTGAAGAAACGGTTGATCCAGCGGATGATAGGCCATCCCAGATAAACGAGCTTCTGGAACTCCAGGTCCTTGCCGAAGGTGCTCTCCTTCTCTGTGTTCTTCAGAATCTGGAAGTCGTTAGGACCGAAGTAGAACTCAAACTCAGACGCCTTCTTGCCGGTTGGGTCGAAGGAAGTCTTCATCTTAGCCTGGAACTGCTTCAGGTAGCCAGTACCCTTTTCCTGAGGAATAGAAGTCATGAAGGCATCCTTGTCGAAGTTGTCCTTAGCCACCATGATGGCAGAGAAGAACTGGTTCTTGAAAGATACCCAGTCGATAGTCTCTTCAATCTTCTCGTCGATTTTCTCGCTGCCCTCGTTCAGGTGGTCGGTGCCGCCCTCTGCCTCATGATAGGTGAGGGTGGTGTAGCGGTTCTCGAACATGAATCCACGCTCCTGCTGGCGCGCCTTGTCGCTCCAGTCGATGCTCATCTTGTTGCAGTTTGGCGAGAACAGACCAGACATTCCCTCAGCCTGCAGGCTCATGTGGAGCATGTAGCCCTTGCCCAGGGTGTAAGTCATGCTGAGGGTCTTGCCAGGGGCAGCCACAGCAGTCATGGTTACAGAGTTCTTGGTAACGTTGGATGGAGTGAAGTAGAGGTCGCTGGTGATGATGTTTGCTTCCTTTGCCTCGAGCATGAACTTGAGGCACTGGTCTTTGCCGTCGAAGAGCGTAACGTCCTTCTGGTCGGCAGAACCATCTTTCACCTCGAGGTTGTGACCCACATACCCCTTGATTACAGCTTTCTCTACAGTGCCACCCTTGGTGTTGAGAGTAAGCGCCACTTTCTCGTTTTCGAGCGTTACAGTCTTAGCCTGTCCCTTCAAAGCCGAGTAGAAGAGGGCGGTAGAGTCTGCCTCGATTTTTGCTTTTGCATCAGCCTGGCGCTTATCAGCGGCAGCCTTGCTTGCTTTTTCCATCTCGGCATGCTTAGCCTTGGCGATGGAGTCCTGAACGAATGCCGTTCTCTGTTCTTCGGCTGATGGCTGGTTGTACCAGCTGAAACCTATCAGCACTACGGCAATCAGGAGGAAACCGAAAATGTTGTTTTTATTCATTCTTATTTTTATTGTTTTATTTTCTCTGAAGAGACAGCAAACTCTATGCCTTTCTGCTGTCTGAAGAGACAGCCATCCGCTTTTTCATGATGAATGCAGCAGAATCTTAGCTCTTTTCCTGCTATTTCTTGTTAGCGATGGCGGTCTTTACAAAGTCAACAAACAGTGGGTGTGGTTTCAAAACCGTGCTCTGGTATTCTGGGTGATACTGTGTTCCTACGTACCACTTCAAGCCCGGAATCTCCACGATTTCTACCAGGTCGCTCTCTGGGTTGCGGCCCACGCACATCATGCCATGCTTCTCGTATTCCTTCAGGAAATCGTTGTTGAACTCATAGCGGTGGCGATGGCGCTCCTGGATATGCTCCTTCTTATAGATGTTGAACACGCGACTGCCCTGCTTCAATACGCACTCGTAGGCGCCGAGTCGCATGGTTCCACCCATGTTTGATATGTTCTTCTGCTCCTCCATGATGTCGATGACATTGTGTGGAGTCTTCTCGTCCATCTCGCGTGAGTTGGCATCCTTGTAGCCCAATACGTTGCGGGCAAACTCGATGACCATCATCTGCATACCCAGGCAGATGCCGAAGGTAGGGATGTCGTGGGTGCGGGTGTAGTGGGCAGCGATAATCTTGCCCTCGATGCCTCGCTGACCGAATCCAGGACAGATGACTACGCCATCCTGACCCTTCAGCTGCTCAGCCACGTTCTCCTCTGTGAGATATTCTGAGTTGATGAATGTAATCTTCACCTTGTGGTCGTTGTAGGTGCCGGCATGCGAGAGGCTCTCGCGGATGCTCTTGTAGGCATCCTGCAGGTCGTATTTTCCTACGAGACCGATGTTCACCGTCTCGGTAGCCTTGTTTCTGCGGTCGAGGAAAGCTCTCCAAGGACCCAGTGCAGGCTTCTCGCCGATAGGTTCGCCCATCTTGCGGAGAATGGCGGTGTCGAGGCCCTGGTTCTGCATGTTTACAGGCACCTCGTAGATGCTAGGAAGGTCTTCGCTCTGGATTACGCAGTCTAAATCTACGTTGCAGAAGCTAGCCACCTTCTTCAGGATTCCCTCTTCGAGATGCTTCTCGGTGCGGAGAATCAGAACATCTGGCTGAATACCTACGCTCTGCAGTTCCTTCACTGAGTGCTGGGTAGGCTTTGTCTTCAACTCGCCTGCTGCCTTGAGGTAAGGCACGTAGGTGAGGTGCACATTGACGGCGTTCTTGCCCAGTTCCCATTTCAGCTGTCGGATAGCTTCCATGTAAGGGGCACTCTCGATGTCGCCGATGGTTCCGCCAATCTCGGTAATCACGAAGTCATAGTGATACTTCTTGCCGAGCAGCTTCACGTTGCGCTTGATCTCGTCGGTGATGTGAGGCACCACCTGGATGGTTTTACCGAGATAATCGCCACGGCGTTCCTTGTCAATCACTGCCTTGTAGATACGGCCAGTGGTGAGAGAATTCGCTTTTGTAGTCTGAATGCCGGTGAATCGCTCGTAGTGTCCGAGGTCGAGGTCGGTCTCCATACCATCTACCGTTACATAGCACTCACCATGCTCATACGGGTTCAGTGTACCCGGGTCGATGTTGATGTATGGGTCAAACTTTTGGATAGTAATGTTGTAGCCTCTTGCTTGAAGAAGTTTACCGATGGATGATGAGATGATTCCCTTACCCAAAGAAGAAACCACACCACCGGTGACGAAGATGTACTTTGTTTCAGCCACGATATATATAATTTAAATTAGAATAATTTTGGGTGCAAAGTTACGATATTTTTGCGAAATACCAAAATTATTTGGGATAAAGCCCTTGGATTTATGAATTATTTATTACCTTTGTGCCCGAATAGATAAAATAAGGTATGAAAATAAGATTAGGACTACTCGTTTTGACGATTATTGCAGGGGCTGTTTCGGTAGAAGCACAACGCCTGCACAAGCGCACAGTGGTGAAAAAAGATACTGTGAAAGTGATGGAGCCAACCCTGGCAGAGAGTTATGCTGATTCTCTGTCGGCTCTGCGTGCCCGTATCGATTCCATCCAGCCCGTCAGGATGGATTCTGATGATTCCAGGTTTGCCAAGCTCTTTACTCCGCTCACGTTCTATCGCTCGCCTGCCAATCGATTCCTGCGATTGAAGCCTCAGGCTGGAGTGGGTGATTCGCTGGATGTGGAACTGGATGCTGCCTTGCTGGATATCTATCTGCGACGCCCCGACCTGGTGAAGGTGACCCAGCGCCATCTGGAAGAGGTGGGCGCACCTATCGTGGCTGACAACAGAAACAAGAAGCAGAAGCGCGACATCATTGAGGATGTGGCACCGAAGGCGATTGAACCGGATGCGGCGCCGATGGACATCGTCATCTTCCGACCTAACTTCTGGTCTTTCGCAGGCGATTACTATCTCCAGTTCCTCCAGAACTACGTGTCGGACAACTGGTATAAGGGTGGCGAGAGCAACTATTCGCTGCTGGGTCGACTTACCATGCAGGCCAACTATAACAACAAGCAGAAAGTGAAGTGGGAGAACAAGCTGGAGATGAGATTGGGCTATCAGACTTCCAAAGGAGATTCCGTGCACAGCCTGAAGACTTCCGACGACTTGATCCGATACACCAGCAAGTTGGGACTCCAGGCTTCCCGCAAATGGTATTATACCATTCAGATGGTGGCGCAGACGCAGTTTGCCCATGGCTACAAGAGTAATGATAAGTTTGTTTATTCCGATTTCTTCTCGCCATTCAATCTGAACCTCTCTGTCGGTATGGATTATTCGGTGGATTGGCTCAACCACAGGTTGAAGGGTAGTGCCCATCTGGCTCCTCTGGCTCTCAACTGGAAGTATGTGGGTCGTGAGCAGCTTGCTACAAGATATGGTTTGAAGGAGGGTGAGCACGGAATGACCGATTACGGTTCGGAGTGTACCTTCGATTTGACCTGGCAGGTGATGGAAAATTTGAAGTGGAAGACCCGTCTTTGGGGATATACTACTTATAAGCGCGCTGAGATAGAGTGGGAGAACACGCTCACCTTCCAGTTCAATCGCTATATTTCATCGAATATCTTCCTCTATCCTCGTTTCGACGATGGTGCGAAGCGTAAGGATGGTGACAGCTATTGGCAGTTTAAGGAATTCATGTCTATCGGATTCTCTTATTCGTTCTAAGATAATTTATAAGTGAAGAGTGAAGAACGAAGAGTGAAGAATTCAAGTGTATAGCTTGGAATAAATAGATATAATGAAGGCTCGTTTCCATGTAGGAAGCGAGCCTTTATTGTATTTGGTTGTGTCTGTTTAGAATCTGAAGCAGAACTCAGCATCTGCCATGGAGTAATTGTGCTTGGCCAGCGTCTTGTCGTTGACCAGCGCATACTCGGTGAGGATGGTGATTCGCTTGCCGATGTGGAAGTTCAAGCCAGCCTCATACTGGGTCTTCTGCATGTTGTTCTTGCCGTTAGGCTGATACATGTCGTAACGCGCCTTGATGTCGATTCGGCTGTTCTTTGGCAGCTGAGCCAATGGGGCAATGACCAATCCGTAAACACCCTGTGCCTTATCGCCAATATTCTCGTTGATGCTGCAATCCTTGGCGTTAGCATCGTTGAAGTTGGTGATGCTCTTGGCAAAAGCCTTGCCGGTAGAGTGGATGTACTCAGAACGTACAGTCCAACCATCTTTCTTATATTCGAAAGAGAAGGCGTAGCGGTTCTGGTTGAGTTTGCGATAGTCAGGATGAGTGATTATTCTAACTTGGTCGAAATTCGTTCCAAATGGTACTCTTACTATTTCCGTCCACTCTCCTTTTCTCGCATAAGAACCCGTCCATCCGAAGGCACCGATACGCATGCCGCTCACTGGCATTACCCATACGCCACCAATCACATTCTTCTGATTATCAACGTCCTTGGTGTTGGTGCCCTGACCATTGAATACGCCAATCTGATAGTGCAGCAGGTTGCGGCCGTTGGCATTCTTGAGGAAATCACCCTGCAACTGCAAACCGATGTCACGACCATTGGAAGCGTGCTCTCCGGCACGATCGCTGAAACCTGCCAGCTTGCTCACGTTCTGTGAATATCCCATGAAGCCCTGGTCGATAGGGTGCATCGGATTCTCAAAGGTGAACGGGTTCTTGAACTGACCGATCTTCACCTTGAAGTATTCATATTTCTGCCATTCAGCAAACAGATCCACCATTCTTGGGCTTGAACCCAGGTTGGAGGTGTTGCCGTTAAACTGAATCTGAGTCTTCCAGTAGAAGTCGTCTGCAATGCGACCCTCCAGGGCGATACGGCCCATTCGGATGTTGAACGAGTTGGATTCAGCGTTCTTCTGTCCGTTGTACTGATACTGGGTCATTCCATAACCCGACAGTTTTACGTTGCTCAACCACGAAGGCAATTCGATGGTCTGCTTTTTTTGTGCACTGGCTGAGACCGTGGTCAAAGCCATGAGCGCCAGGATGATACCTTTTTTCATCTTATTTCTATTTTGTTTTTAGGTTTATTTCTTTGCAGCAAGTTCCTCTGCAGTCAAGTCTTCCGCTTTAGCAGCTTCCAATGCAAACTTTTCAGCTTCCTTTGCCGCCTTGGCTTCAGCTATCGCCTTCTCACGCTCTTTGCGCTCCTTCTTCTTTTGCTTGATTTCAGTATCGCTGCGCTTCTCGAGCAAAACGACGTTCTCTACGTGAGGAGTATGAGGGAACATATCAACCGGCTGAACGGCAGCCACCTTGTAGTGGTCGTCCATCAACTGCAGGTCGCGAGCCTGGGTAGCAGGGTTGCAACTTACATACACGATGCGGTTAGGAGCCGCATTCAGGATTACGTTCACTACATCAGGATGCATTCCGGCACGTGGAGGGTCGGTGATGATTACGTCTGGGCGACCGTGCTGGGCGATGAATTCGTTGGTCAGAATATCCTTCATGTCGCCTGCATAGAAGAGGGTGTTCTCGATGTTGTTCACCTGAGAATTCACCTTGGCATCCTCTATAGCCTCTGGCACGTACTCGATACCGATTACCTTCTTTGCCTTGTGAGCCACGAAGTTGGCGATGGTTCCGGTGCCGGTATAGAGGTCGTAAACCAGCTCATCTCCGGTAAGGTTGGCAAACTCGCGGGCCACGCAGTAGAGGTGGTAAGCCTGCTCGGTATTGGTCTGGTAGAAACTCTTAGGACCCACCTTGAACTTCAGGTCTTCCATCAGTTCGTAGATATGGTCGTTGCCCTTGAAGAGGCTGAGTTCCAGGTCGTTGATGGTATCGTTTCCCTTCTGGTTGTCTACATACATGAGCGATGTAATCTGAGGGAACTTGTCAGCCACCTGCTGCATCAGCTCCAATGCTCTCTGCTCATCGCCCTCCTCATCGTAGTGGAACTGGAAGACGAGCATCCACTCTCCGGTGTTCGAATTACGGATCATCATGTTGCGGAGCAAACCGTGCTGCTCACGCAGGTCGTAGAAGGTATAGTCGTGAGAATCAGCGTATTCGAAAACGAAGTTGCGGATTTCGTTGCAGAGGTCGTCCATCAGCCAGCACTTCTTGATAGGGTAAATCTTATCGAAGGCACCGGTGATATGGAAACCGATGGCGTTCTGGGCGTGGCGCTCCTTGAGGGAAGTGATGGTTTCTTCTTCCTTCTGAGGCAGCTGGGCCAGCTCCTCGGCGGTGAACCAGCGCTTGTTGCTGCATCCGAACTCAATTTTGTTTCTATACTCCTGGGTTTTCACGCTGCCCATGATAGGGCGGAACTCTGGGAGTTCAATCTTGCCGATGCGGGTGAGCTGGTCTTCCACCTGCTTCTGCTTCGCCTTGATCTGCTCCTCGTAAGGAAGATTCTGCCACTTGCAACCGCCACAGATGCCGAAGTGCTCGCACATAGGCTCCTGTCTTACGTCGCTCTTCTTGATGAAGCGAACCACCTTCGCCTCGCAATACTTATGTTTTTTCTTAACTACCTGCAAATCTACCACATCGCCAGGTACGCAGAAAGGCACGAAGATGACCTGGTCATCTACGCGAGTGATGCACTTACCCTCGGCAGCTACTGCCTCAATGGTGATGTTCTCCAAAAGCGGTAATGGTTTACGTTTTCTTGCCATAATAATGTTTTGTATTTCTTTATGGCTGCAAAGTTACTACATTTTTGCGAGAAATGAAAGATTTGCCCCGAATATTTTTAGTCTTGTCCCGGATGTTGGGATGGTGAAGGTGGAAAAGGCAGAAAAGTGGAAAGGCAGAAAGTGAAAAGGTGAAAGTGAAAAAGTGAATTTGGTGAATGGTGAATTTGGTGAATAAGTCAAAAGTAACTTTTCTCTAAAAGACGAGTTACAGATGTTTTGCTATTGTATATAGTATAGTTTGTTATTATATATAATAAGGTAGTACTTACGCGCGTACATTATTATATAAGATTTTATCTTTCTTATCTTGTAATTTCAGTCATCCATATCTTGTAATTTATAGCTAATATCTTATATCTTTTCATTGCATTCACCAAATTCACCATTCACCAAATTCACTTTTTCTCTTTTATCATTCACCAAAATCACCTTTTCACTTTCACTTTTTCACTTTTGCCAAATGTGACTTACTACGTCGCGACGTAGCAATTCCTACGTCGCCACGTAATATTTCCCGCGTCGCGACGTAGGAATCAGGGCATCAGGAGAACTCCAAATGTTGTTAAAAGTATTTGAATCGCAATCTCGGCTCACTTTTAAATTCCCCACAATTTCCAACTTTTTCTTGGGGATTGTTAAAAATATCCCCGTGTGTGCGACAACAGTTTAAAATGTAATCTCGGGATAGCAAAAAAGCGTATAAAAGTTTGGTGGTTTCAAAATAATGTTGTATATTTGCATCATCAACTGAGAATTGGTAATAACCAAAATAATATAATATTTTTGAACCTATAAAATATGAACGAAAAAAGAGTTTATACGTTCGGCAATGGAAAAGCCGAAGGAAATGCGAAGATGCGTGAAGAACTTGGCGGTAAGGGTGCAAACCTCGCCGAGATGAACCTTATTGGTGTTCCTGTTCCTCCAGGTTTCACCATCACAACTGATACCTGTAACGAGTATTATGAGGTGGGTGAGGAGAAAATCAAGGAACTTCTTCAGGACGAGGTAATGGCTGCAGTGGCTCATACGGAGGCTTTGATGAACAGCAAGTTCGGTTCTGTAGAGAATCCTCTTCTCGTATCTGTTCGTTCAGGAGCTCGTGCTTCTATGCCAGGTATGATGGATACTATCCTCAACCTCGGTTTGAATGATGAAGTGGCTGAGGGCTTGGTTAAGAAGACCGGTAATCCTCATTTCGTATATGACTCATATCGCCGTTTCGTACAGATGTACGGTGACGTCGTTATGGGACTGAAGCCTGTGAACAAGGAAGATATCGACCCATTCGAGGCCATCATCGAAAAGGTGAAGGAAGAGCAGGGTGTGGTTCTCGATAAGGACCTCTCTGTTGAGTCTCTCAAGAAACTCGTTGAGCTCTTCAAGGCAGCTATCAAGGAGCAGACTGGTCAGGATTTCCCTACCAACCCAATCGATCAGCTTTGGGGTGCTATCTGCGCCGTGTTCCGTTCTTGGATGAACGAGCGTGCTATCCTCTATCGCAAGATGGAAGGTATTCCTGATGAGTGGGGTACTGCCGTTTCTGTGATGGCGATGGTATTCGGTAACATGGGCGAGACATCTGCTACAGGTGTTTGCTTCTCTCGTGATGCTGGTAATGGTGAAAACCTTTTCAATGGTGAGTACCTGATCAATGCACAGGGTGAGGACGTTGTAGCTGGTATCCGTACACCACAGCAGATTACAAAGATTGGTTCTCAGCGCTGGGCTGAGCGTGCTGGCATTTCTGAGGAGGAGCGCGTTGCTAAGTATCCTTCTATGGAAGAGGCTATGCCTGAGCTTTACAAGGAGCTTGATGCTCTCCAGGATAAGCTGGAGCACCACTATCACGATATGCAGGATATGGAGTTCACCGTACAGGAAGGCAAACTCTGGTTCCTCCAGACACGTAACGGTAAGCGTACAGGTACCGCTATGGTGAAGATTGCTATGGACCTCCTCCACGAGGGTATGATCGACGAGAAGACTGCTATCCTCCGCTGTGAGCCACAGAAGCTCGATGAGCTTTTGCACCCGGTATTCGATAAGCTGGCTCTCTCTAAGGCTAAGGTCATCACACAGGGTCTCCCTGCATCTCCAGGTGCTGCCTGCGGTCAGATTGTATTCCACGCTGACGATGCTCAGGAGTGGTATGAGGACGGCAAGAAGGTCATCATGGTTCGTATCGAAACATCTCCAGAAGACCTCGCAGGTATGTCAGCTGCTGAGGGTATCCTTACCGCTCGTGGTGGTATGACTTCTCACGCTGCCGTTGTAGCCCGTGGTATGGGTAAGTGCTGTGTATCAGGCGCCGGCTCTATCAACGTTGACTACAAGACTAAGACTGTAGAGATTGAAGGCGTTGTGTACAAGGAGGGTGATTACATCTCTCTGAACGGTACTACAGGTCAGGTTTACGCAGGACAGATTGAGACAAAGGCTGCAGAGCTTTCAGGCGACTTCAAGGAGCTGATGGATCTCTGCGACAAGTATACAAAGATGGAGATCCGTACCAATGCAGATACTCCACACGATGCTGAGGTAGCTCGTGCATTCGGTGCCAAGGGTATCGGTTTGACACGTACAGAGCACATGTTCTTCGATGATCAGAAGATTGTAGCTATGCGTGAGATGATTCTGGCAGACTCTGTTGAGGGTCGTGAGAAGGCACTTGCTAAGCTCCTCCCATATCAGAAGGCTGACTTCTACGGCATTCTCAAGGCAATGGATGGCTGCCACGTGAACATCCGCTTGCTCGACCCACCTCTCCACGAGTTCGTACCACACGATTTGGCTGGTCAGGAGACTATGGCTAAGGAGATGGGCGTAAGCGTTGAGGAAATCAAGAAGCGTGTGAACTCTCTGGCAGAGAACAACCCTATGCTCGGTCATCGTGGTTGCCGTCTCGGTATCACATTCCCTGAGATTACAGCTATGCAGACTCGTGCCATCCTCGGTGCAGCTTGCGAGTTGAAGAAGGAGGGTTTCAACCCATGCCCAGAGATCATGGTTCCGCTCATCGGTACTGTTCAGGAGCTCAAGCAGCAGAAGGCTATCATCCTCGCTACTTCTAAGGAAGTATTCATCGAGTACGGCGTAGAGGTTGAGTTCGAGATTGGTACAATGATTGAGATTCCTCGTGCTGCCCTTACAGCAGGTCAGATTGCAGAGGAGGCTCAGTACTTCTCATTCGGTACTAACGACTTGACACAGATGACCTTCGGTTACTCTCGTGATGACATCGCTTCATTCCTCCCTGCATACATGGAGAAGAAGATCTTGAAGGTTGACCCATTCCAGGTTCTCGACCAGGAGGGTGTTGGTCAGCTCATCAAGATGGCAGTAGAGAATGGTCGTGCTACCCGTCCTAACCTCCGCACAGGTATCTGCGGTGAGCATGGTGGTGAGCCATCATCAGTTAAGTTCTGCGCTAAGGTTGGCATGAACTACGCTTCATGCTCTCCATTCCGTGTGCCTATCGCACGTTTGGCTGCGGCCCAGGCTGCTGTTGAGGAGTAAATCCCTCTATCGTTAAGATAGTACGATTAATGAATTAGATAATTTGAGAGGAAAGTGTTTCAATGAGAGAACACTTTCCTCTTTTTCGCTTTTTTAGCGATTGTTGGATAGAAAAACACGAAAAAACTTGCAGATTACAATTATTTTCTGTACTTTTGTCGGAAAATAGAGAAATATGGAAGGATTAATTATGATTTATGCGACGATTACAGTCGTTGCGGGTGCTATGGCGCTTTGGCTTCATACTAAATGGGGTAAGAAATTCTTAGAGAATCTCTAAATGATTTGTTGGCTTCAAAAATGAATACATTGGCTTTAACTTTCGCAGTGTGCTCAATAGTAGCATTGGCCTTTCTTGCATGGCTCTTTACCCCTTGGGGAAAGAAATGGTCTAAGGAATTGTAGTGATGAAGAAGATAAAATATATAATGTTGGCTTGCTTGCTGACTGCAAGCCTGGGCATGGAAGCCAAGTCGATGAAAGACTTGCTGGTTTCAATGCCCGATGAGATGATGCCTACGCTCAGCAGCAATATGCGACTGGAATTTGCCGAGTTGCAGGAGATGGGCGTGAAGGCTGAGGTGAAGAACCTGCTAGGGGAGGTGAGCGTGATGGATACGCTCACTCAGGACTTCGTGCAGGTACGCATGAGCAAGGTTTCTACTTTGCAGATGAAGAAGTTGCCAATGGAAAATGGCGACTCGGTGCTCTGTGTGGTCAAATCGTTTGCCGGACCAGAGAAGGAGAGTGAACTCTATTTCTTCAGCCAGGAGTGGAAGGCACTTGATGCAAACCCGTTCTTGGGTGGCAAGCGCATTGAAGACCTGGCGGAAACGCTCGTACAGAAACCCGATACGATGAGCGAAAGTCGCTTTGCTGATTTGAAAGCGATGATAGAACCTAAAATGGTGAGTGCTTTGCTCTTGCAGAACGAGAATGCACTGGTGGTTCGATTGGCTTCGCCATTGCTTTCGGCAGATGACAAAAAGACGGTAAATGTCATAAAATTGCAAAGAAAGTTTAATTGGAATGGTAAAAGCTTTAAGGAGAGTTAAATACTTGAAGTTTTTTACAATAAATTATTGCAGGTTACGAGATTATTTGTAACTTTGCATCGTGTTTTTCATGGTATTAGATTATTAAGGTTAATAAAAGATTGGTTGTCGTGAGACAATCAATTTTTTTTTGTGCCTATTTGAAGGTGTTTGGGTTGTTTAGAAAATAAACAACCCAATGATTCCACAGATGAAAAGCAGCAAAATCGGATTTGCTTTCTTGGCTTTGGTGAAATAGAATGCACCCAGAAAGAGTGCTACGCTGGCTCCGAAAGCAAATGGATTGTCGGTTGGCGATCCGAAATTCTCTTTATTCATCAGAAGTATGGCAGCAGCAGCTATCAGTCCGATGATGGCAGGACGAAGTCCGGCAAAGATATCCTTCACAATCTTGGAATCCTTATGGGTTATCAGATAACGGCTGATGAGAATCATGATGATGAAGGGCAACCACATGATGGAGAGAGAGGCAAGGAAGGAACCCAAACAGGCTGCCCAGGTAGGATAACCTGCATGAAGACAGGCGGTGTAGCCCACGTAGGTGGCACAGTTGATGCCGATAGGCCCCGGAGTTGACTGGCTGATAGCCACAATATCCGTAAACTCGGCATTGGTGAGCCAGTGGTTCTTCACTACGGTTTCGTTGTGGATGAGCGAAAGCATCGCATATCCACCACCAAAATTAAATGTACCAATCTTGGTAAATATCAGGAATAACTTTAAAAATAGCATTTTCTAACTATAAAACTATAAACTATTAACTTTTAACTATAAACTTTCCATAAAGCCATCCCAGCACGCCGGCTGCAATGATAATATAGATAGGCGAGATGCCGAATGCGGCAATCAGCAGGCAGCAAACTACTGGTATCCAGATGTTGTAGCGGTTGATGTTTGCCGTCTTTGCCATCTTGAAGCAGGGAGCTGCAATCAGCGCTACCACGGCAGGACGAACTCCTGCAAAGAACTTGCCCACCCAATAATTGTCCTTGAACTGCTGGAAGAACATGGCGATGATGAGGATGGCGATGATGGAAGGAAGGGCAATGCCGATGGCACCCACTATGCCACCCCATACCCCCTTCAGCTTGTAACCGATGTGGCTAGCCATATCGATAGCAAAGATGCCTGGAGTGGTTTGAGCCACCACCATGATGTCCATGAATTCCTGTTTGTCCATCCATTTGTTCTTATCCACGAATTCCTGTTCCATGATAGGTATCATGGCGTAGCCTCCACCCAGGGTAAAGGCACCAATCTTGTTACACGTAAGGAAAAACTTTACTAACATTATCTCTTTTATATTTTGATTTCGGGTGCAAAATTACATATTATTTGTTAAATAAGCTAGCTTTCCGAAGGAAAATCTTCAAAAATCTGTGTTCTTTAAGATAATTTGTGTATCTTTGCAAGATATAATCTGCAAAGCAATCCAGTTGATAACGAAAGGATGCAATACCGTAAAAGCGAAAGGATGCAATCTGCAGAAAAATAAATTTAAACCAAAGAAAAAGAATTTAAGGATATGAATCTAAAAGTACGTTTGGCAGTGATGAACTTCCTGGAGTTCGCTGTTTGGGGAGCCTATCTCACTTCTATGGGCAACTATCTCGGCAAGGCCGGAATGGGTGCAGAAATCTCCTGGTTCTATACCATTCAGGGTATAGTATCTATCTTCATGCCTACCTTGATGGGTATTGTGGCGGATAAGTATATCCAGCCGCAGAGACTCCTGGGCTATTGCCATCTGCTGGCGGGTCTCTCGATGATAGGTCTGTTCCTAATGGGAGAGGCGAGTGCCATGCCTGATGAGGCTCTCTTCATGGCGGTTTATACCTTCAGCGTCGCTTTCTATATGCCTACGCTGGCACTGTCGAATACTTCGGCGTTCACTATCCTGAAAAATCATGGGCTGGATACCATCAAGGACTTCCCGCCTATCCGAGTCTTCGGCACCGTGGGCTTCATTGCCACCATGTGGATTGTCAACTGTGCTACCTGGGATCATGGCTCGTTCATGTTCCTCTTTTCGGAAAATGCTTATAAGTTCCAGTATACCCACCTCCAGTTCCTCGTTTCTGGTGTGTTGAGCATCGTGCTCTTCCTCTATTGCTTCAGCCTGCCTCAGTGTCCGCTGGTCAAGAAGGAAGCTCGCAGTTGGGTGGAGACCTGGGGCTTCGATTCCTTCAAGCTCTTCAAGAGTCGTGAGATGGCGCTGTTCTTCATCTTCTCATGTATGCTCGGCATGAGCTTGCAGGTAACCAATGGTTATGCTACTCCATTTATCACCAGTTTCAAGGGTGATCCAAGCATGCTTGATACATTTGCAGCCAATAATGCCACTCTTCTGGTGTCAATCTCGCAGGTGGCAGAGGCTCTCTGCATCCTCCTGATTCCATACTTCCTGAAGCGTTATGGCATCAAGGTGGTGATGCTTATCGCCATGTTTGCATGGGTGTTCCGATTCGGATTCTTCGGATTGGGTAACCCTGCATTCCCTGGTGTCATTCTCTTCGTGCTTTCCTGCATCGTCTATGGTGTGGCTTTCGACTTCTTCAACGTGTCGGGTGGCCTCTTCGTAGACCAGAAGTGCGAGCCTAAGATCAGAGCATCTGCCCAGGGCTTGTTCATGCTGATGACCAATGGCTTGGGTGCATCTATTGGCACAATTCTTGCAGGACAGGTGATTAACCATTACTGTCACTGGGAAAATGGATATTTGATGGGCGATTGGCAGACTTGCTGGTTTATCTTCGCAGGTTATGCTCTTGTGGTCGGAGTTGCCTTCGCCGTATTGTTCAGACCAAAGAAGGAGACAAAACAATGATGTATAAATTAATTTATAAAGGGACTTTTTCTATTCCAGAGGCAGATGATGCCTGCGTAATCACGCTTACCGACATGGCGGAGACCCGTGCGCTCTCTATTGTGTTGGCTAAGGAGATGGCGAGCGAAATCAAACGGCATGAGCATAAGGCTGAAGAAACCCGAAATCATCTGGTTGATGTGTTTACACAGGTGATGAAAGATGAGGAAATAACCCATTACCGCATTGAGTTCGAGGGTATTCAAGATCGTGGCTTCAAGGCAAAACTGGTAAATACGATAACCGGCAAGGGCTATGAACTTCTTCCGGAAACAGCCGTGTTGCTTTCGTTGACAAGTGGTTATGAGATGTGCGCCCCTCTGGAGGTGCTCCAGAAGTTCTCTACACCTTTTAATAAGGAAGTGATGAGTGTGGCTCTTCCAATCATGAGTTTGCCTGATTCTCTGCTGCAGAAGGCGTTGGAGAAGGCCGTGGAGGAAGAAAACTACGAGGGTGCTTCCTTCATCCGCGATGAGATGAAGCGCCGTGAGGAAAAAAACAAGAAGTAACATAAAGAAATTAGATATTTCAAGAAAGAAATTAGATATTTCAAAGAAAGAGATTTGATATTTCTATGAAAGAGGTTAGATATTTCTATGTGCCTGAGGCAGCAACCCAGGTGGAATTGCCTGCCGAGGAGGCTACCCATGCGCTCCGTGTGCTGAGATTGAAGGGCGGTGACGAGATTTTCCTCATGGATGGGGAAGGCTCGTTCTATCGTGCCGAGGTGACGGCGGCTTCCAGCAAGCGCTGTCTCTATGAAATCAAGGAAACGATGCTGCAAGAGCGTGCCTGGAAGGGTCATATCCATCTGGCTATAGCGCCTACCAAGATGATGGAACGCATCGAGTGGATGGCGGAGAAGGCTACGGAAATCGGATTCGATGAACTGTCTTTTCTCAACTGCCAGTTTTCTGAACGCAAGGTGGTGAAGACGCCAAGAATCGACAAGATTGTGATTTCTGCCGTGAAGCAGAGTCATAAGGCTTGGAAACCGGTGGTCAACGAACTGGAGAGCTTCAAGGAGTTCATCCAGACGCCTCGCCCAGGCAGAAAATTCATCTGCCATTGCTACGAGGAGATAGAGAAGAAAGACTTCTTCCAGGAAATCTCGTCATTCTCTGATAGTGCTGAAGGCAACGATGCATCCTCTGCTGATATTACGGTATTGGTAGGGCCGGAAGGCGATTTCTCCATCGATGAGGTTCGTCTTGCCCTGGAGAATGGCTACGAGAGCGTATCTTTGGGAACCAGCCGACTTCGCACGGAAACGGCGGGTCTGGTGGCGGTTCACATGGCGCATATCGCAAGAAGACTATAACAAAGATGATATAAGAAAAAATACATAAGTGTTAGTTTTTGTGATGAAAAGATTGTATAAGAACTTGGTTTTTATGAGCTTAGCAATAACTTTCTTATTGCTAAGCTCCTGTTCTGGCAGCGATTACCTCAATGCCATTCCTAAGAAAAGTACTGCACTTATCTCCGTTGACATGAAGCAGATGACTGCCGATAAAAGCGACGAGGATAAGGCGGGCATGCTGAAAACTTTGCTCCATGTAGATGACGTAGATAATTGCGGCATCGATGTAAGCGAGAAGTTGTATCTCTTCGAAACGGCCGATGGCAACCTGGGACTCTGTGCCAAGGTGAGCAGCGAGGATGGCGTTTCTGATTGGCTTGCAACTCTCGCCAAAAAGCATATTGCCACCGAAGTAACGGAACGAAAAGGCTTCCATTTCTCGGTGTTGAAGAATTCCTGGCTCGTAGGATATTCTGATGAGGCTCTCCTCGTGATGGGTCCTGTGGTGGCTGATGCCCAGGCTCAGCTGCAGCAGCAGATGGTGAAATATCTCAAGGCTGATGAAGAGGATGGCATTACGGCTTCTCCTATGTTCGATCGTCTTTCGGGTATTTCGTCTCCGATGGCGATGGTGGCGCAGGCGCAGGCTCTGCCGGAAAAGTTTGTGGCTCCATTCACCCTGGGTGCTCCAAAGGATACCGACCCTTCACAGGTGGTTATTGCTGCCGAGATGAACGTGAAGGAGGGCATCCTGCAGATTCAGGGCGAGACTTTCTCCTTCAATAAGTCTATCGATGAGGCTCTTCAGAAGGCTCTTCAGAACTATCGCCCCATCAAGGGCAATTACGTGAAGTCGATGCCTGCCGATGCTCTGGCGGGTATCTTTATGAATGTGAAGGGCGAACAATTCCTCCCGATGATGCAGAGCAACCGCAGTCTGCAGACCCTTCTGATGGGTATCAACCAGGCGGTGGATATGGACAACATCATGCGAAGTGTGGATGGCGATATGGCTATCATGATGCCAACCCTGGGCGATGCAAGCATGAAGATGATGATGGCTGCAAAGTTGGCACATAGCAAATGGTTAGGCGATGTGGACTATTGGAAGACTTCCTGTCCTCCGGGTGCAAAGATTGCCAACTGGGGCAAGAATGCCTATTTCTATACCGATGGCAAGACTTCTTTCTACTTCGGAGTAACCGACGACAAGCAGTTCTTCAGCGGTAGCGACGAACTCTCTGCCCAATATGCCGTGAAGCCAAGCAATCATCCTATAGATGCGAAGATCCAGAAGCTTATCGTGGGTCAGAAACTGGCGATGGTCATCAATCTAACCAAGAGTTCCAATGGTGATGGCTCTGGCAAGGACGATGCTATCTCTACCGTAACCGGTCTGCTCACCCCAATCTTCGGAAATCTTACTTCCGTGGTCTATACTTTAAAGGTAAAAGGGTAAAAAAGTAAAAAGGTAAAAAGTAAAAATGGGTTCATGTAAGGTTGCTTCTGCAATTAAACATGATACATTATTAATTATACATTATTCATTAAATAATATAAGGTGGAAAAGATTCAGCTTCATTCCGTTCTCCCGCAGGTCTTCGCCCAGCGTGACGACCTGAATTCGGAGATATGGAAGCAGGATGTTACCTTCGAGAAGGGACATCTTTATCTTGTAGAAGCGGAGAGTGGCAGCGGAAAGAGTACTTTCTGCAGCTATGTGCTCGGCTATCGTCACGACTACAGCGGAAGCGTGATGTTTGATCATGATGTTACCGCCAACTATAAGGTTTCTGATTGGGTAGAGATGCGAAAGCGTCACATCAGTCATCTCTTTCAGGAACTCCGTCTCTTCCCTGAGCTTACGGCGATGGAGAACGTGGAAATCAAGAATAAGCTTACGGGCTTCAAGACCCGTGAGCAGATTCTCAAGTGGTTTGATATGCTCGGCATTGCCGATAAGGTGGATGCAAAGATAGGCAGAATGTCGTTCGGACAGCAGCAGCGTGTAGCCATGATGCGCGCCCTCTGTCAGCCTTTCGATTTCATCCTCGCCGATGAACCAATCAGTCACCTCGACGACAACAACTCTCGCATCATGGGCGAAATCATGATGACAGAGGCGAAGGAGCAGGGAGCTGGCGTCATCGTAACCAGCATCGGCAAGCACATGGATTTGCCTTACGAGCACGTGTTTAAACTTTAGTAAAGTTAATAATAAATGAATTTAGTTTGGAAATTACTTCGTCAGCATATCAGCATACCCCAGTTTGCCGGCTTTGCCTTTGCCAATCTCTTCGGTATGCTCATCGTCCTTTTCGGCTTCCAGTTTTATAAGGATGTGCTGCCTGTCTTCACCCAGGAAGACAGTTTTATGAAAGCCGACTATCTCATCATGAGCAAGAAGATAGGTATGGGAAATACCATCAGCGGTCGCTCAAATACCTTCTCGGGTGCCGAGATAGATGATGTAAGTGATCAGAAGTTCGTGAAGAAGGTGGGCAAGTTTACCTCCACCGAATACAAGGTAGATGCCCAGATGGGCGTAAACGGCGTGAATGTACTCAACAGCGAACTCTTCTTCGAGAGTGTTCCCGATGGTTTCGTGGATGTGCCGCTCAAGGACTGGAAATATACTCCAGGTTCCAAGGAAGTGCCTATCATCCTTCCGCGTACCTATATTAATATGTATAACTTCGGATTTGCCCAAAGTCACTCGCTGCCAAAGATAAGCGATGGTCTGATGGGCATGATAGATTTCAACATCCAGATTCAGGCTGGCGGCAAGAAGGAGATGTTCAAGGGAAAGGTAATCGGTTTCTCTTCCCGCCTCAACACCATCCTTGTGCCACAGGCGTTCATGGATTGGAGCAACCAGGAGTTCGCACCTAACCAGAAGAGCGATCCTAACCGACTGATAGTGGAAGTAGGAAATCCGGGCGACGAGAGCATCACCAAATATTTGGATGACAACGGCTACGAGGTGGAGACCGACAAGCTGGATGCCGAGAAGACCACCTATTTCTTGCGCATGATGGTGTCGCTGGTAATGATAATCGGACTGGTGATTTCCATTCTGAGCTTCTATATTCTGATGCTCAGCATCTATCTGCTGGTACAGAAGAACTCATCCAAGTTGGAGAATCTGCTGCTGATAGGTTATAGTCCTAACGATGTGGCGAAACCATACCAGGTGCTCACCATCTCGCTGAATGTAGTGGTTCTCATCATTGCATGGGTCATTCTTTTCTTCGTTCGTGGCTACTACATGGACTTCATCGAAGCCATCTTCCCTGATCTCAATGAGGGCACGATGCTTCCAGCCATCTGCCTGGGCTTGGTTCTGTTCCTGATAGTCTCCATCCTGAACATCGTAGCCATCCGCCGCAAGGTGATGAGCATCTGGCAGAGAAAGGAGTGAAAAATATTATAAGCAAAATCCATAAATAAATAATAATTTAAAGAAAATCTGCGTTATTTGCTTAACGCAGATTTTTTTTGTGTTTAAAAGCATAAAATTAACCCATTTGTAACACTTATATTGGATTTTTTGTTTAATTTTGCACTCGATAACGATATAAGAGGGAATATTTCCCAAACAATTAATTAAATTTTTATAATAAAAGGTATGCAGAAAAGATTGTATTTATTAGTGGCTTTGATGGCCTTTATCTTTTCAACCGCTATGGCGCAGATTACAACATCTAGCGTCAGTGGTAAAATTACAGCTAATGGCGAAGACGTCATTGGCGCAACAATCAAGGCTG